>Ga0213859_10000070_pt1 | contig 43742 bp, 42 predicted proteins | sample PICome_2_FD_160133 | JGI IMG/M metagenome (GOLD analysis project Ga0213859, IMG submission 160133) | Coastal seawater microbial communities near Pivers Island, North Carolina, United States - PICO304 | ecosystem: Environmental > Aquatic > Marine > Coastal | place: USA: North Carolina...
AAAATTGGGTAGACTCGGGTCGAAGGTCCCGTAATTAAAAACGCGATCTATGTTTTTTTTGTTGTCAATGATTCGAATGGCAGCATGTCCAAACTTCGAGTAAAGTTCTTGACCTGGGCCACAAATTAGAATGCTTATCTGAGATTGCTCACTCAGTGATGTTTGATTGAATTTCGAATACGAATTTGAGGTGCTCTCTTCGAATCCATATTGAAGTTGTTGCCCGTTTAAATTGGCGCTAAAAAAGGCCGTTAGAAGGATAGAAAAGAGTGAATATTTTAAGAAACACCTCATATTGACACAAATATACGTTGCTATTTTATTAATGTTTTCTAACTTCACCACCCGATGTCATTAAAACGTAATATTCCAAATTTTATTAGCATTTTAAATCTTGTTGTGGGGTTTATGGCGCTTTGGCTGGTTGCGAAGCAATCTTTTTTAGAAGCCTTTTATCTGCTTTGTGCCTGTCTAATTCTTGATTTTTTTGATGGATTTTTAGCGCGATTGCTCAACGCCAAGAGTAGTTTTGGAGCCCAATTTGATTCTTTTGCAGATTTGGTGAGCTTCGGTGTTCTTCCTGGATTTTTTGTGTTGAACTATTTGCAGGCCTTGAATGCACCTTTCATTTTATTAGTGTTAAGCGCTATCTATCCTGCCACTGCAGCCATACGTTTAGTGCGCTTTAATTTAGACGATTCGGCTTCGAGTGACTATTTTACCGGTATGCCCACGCCAATTAGTGCAATACTATTGATGTCTTTGATTCATCTCGATCTCAAAACTTTAATAGACAATCCTGAGTTGCATCGAACAGTAATTGCTGTATTTGTTGTGCTGGTCTCACTCATGATGATTTCTAAGGTAAAAATCCTGAGCTTGAAATTTCAAGGTTTTGAATGGGGTACTAATAAATGGCGTTACGTATTGATTGTTATGGGCGTAATTACCCTCATTTTTGCACCCTCTTTTGCTGTGGTGCTCATTTATATTGAGCTATTAATACTCTCACTCCTTAGCTTTAAAATCTAATTGTTTTTTGCGGAGCTCAAAATTCTGCCCGAGATAAACTTTTCTGACCATTTCGTCTTTAGCGAGTTCTTCGGGAGGACCTGCTTTTAAGATACCTCCTTCGAACATTAGGTAAGACCTTTCGGTGATGGCTAGGGTTTCTTGAACGTTGTGATCTGTGATGAGGATGCCGATGTTTTTATTTTTTAATTGAGCTACGATTCTTTGTATATCCTCTACAGCTACGGGATCTACACCAGCGAATGGCTCATCCAATAAAATGAATTTTGGATCCGTAGCCAAAGCTCTGGCAATCTCTGTTCTTCGGCGTTCACCTCCTGATAGCAGGTCGCCACGATTTTTTCGAATATGACCTAAGGAGAACTCCTCAATTAAAGATTCTAGCTTGTCTTGTTGTTCTTTTTTGCTGAGATTGGTGGTTTGCAAAACACTGAGGATGTTGTCTTCTATACTCAATTTGCGAAAAACAGAGGCTTCCTGAGCTAAGTATCCCACACCGTATTGTGCTCTGCGGTACATTGGAAATTTTGTGATTTCGGTTGAATCTAAGAAAATTTGCCCTCCATTTGGTTTGACAAGTCCTACTATCATATAGAAAGAGGTTGTTTTACCCGCACCATTTGGTCCGAGAAGCCCAACAATTTCGCCTTGACTTACCTCAATAGAGATTTCTTTGACGACTTGTCGACCACTGTATTTTTTGGAGAGATTTACAGCTCTAAGCTTCATTTTATTCATGCTCTTATTGTTGCTTGTTTTCTAAAGCTTCCCAGTATTCATAGGCTCTTCTGAGGTGAGGTACAACTATTGTTCCACCTACTAATGTAGCAATTCCAAGGGTTTCCATAACCTCTTCTTTGGTTGCTTGATTGTCTTTGGCACCTTCTAAATGGTACTTGACACAATCGTCACAGCGCAGAACCGCTGAAGCTACAAGTCCTAATAATTCTTTTGTCTTTTTATCTAGCGCTCCTTCTTGATAGGCGTTGTGGTCTAGGTTGAAAATTCTTTTGATGAGTTTATGATCTCCTGATAATAATTTCTCGTTCATTTTTGAACGATACTGATTAAAGTCTTCTACAAGATTATGATCGTTTTGCTTCATTTTGTTTTTCTTTTTTCAATACAATTTTTGAAATATAGATGCTTAATTGGTAGAGAAATACTACTGGTATAGCAACGATGATTTGACTGGCTACATCTGGTGGGGTAATCACGGCAGATAGCAACAAAACCAGTACAATTGCAATTTTTCTATACTTTCTCAATATTTCGGGCGTGACTAAACCAATTTTGGTCAGAAAGTAAATTAAAATCGGAAGTTCAAACATAATGCCGCAGGCAATTACAGAGGCTCTTACTGTCGAAATAAATGAACTGATATCAATTTCGTTACTGACCTCTTGACTTACGGTATAAGTACCCAAAAAGTTAATAGATAAAGGAGACACGATGTAATATCCGAATAGAACACCCATAAAAAACAGAAAGGAAGCCACAAAAATGAATCCCTTGGAATACTTTCTCTCTTGCTCGTATAAACCTGGAGAAATAAATCGCCAGAGCTCAAAGAGTAAATACGGAAAGCCTAAAATGAATCCTGCCCAAATAGAAGTCCAAATGTGGGCTGAAAATTGACCGGCCATGGTTCTGTTTTGAATGGTAAACGGAAGAGAATCAGCACAAAACTCAGATTCAATTCCAATAAATTGACCAATGTTGCAAAAAAAGCGATAGGTCGGAAAGCTCATTTTTTTCGGACCAAAAATAATGGTGTCAAATACGAAGTCTTTCATTACAAAAGCCACAATGCCAATACATATAATTGCTATGATAGAACGAATAAGATGCCATCTCAATTCCTCGAGATGATCCAAGAAAGACATTTCTTTTTCTTCAAAAGTAGTGCTCATATCAAGCCTTCATTTATGAGATTGTGAATATGCAAAATCCCTTTGTAATTTTCATCCTTATCGATTACAACGAGTTGAGAAATTTCGTTTTCTCTTATTTTTTGAAGTGCCACACTAGCCATTTCATCTTCTAAAATGGTGACAGGATTGCTGCTCATAATTTCCTCTGGTCGTATAGTATTCAAATCTAATCCTTCTTCTAAACTCAACATTCTTCTGATATCTCCATCGGTAATAATACCAGTAATCTTTTCTTTTTCTAAAACAACGGTGCATCCCAAAAGATTCTCAGTAATACTTATAATCGCTGTCCTTATGTTTTGGTCTGCCGCTATTGACGGACATTTATTCCCTTTAATCAAATCTTCTACACTCATATATCGTTTACCCAGCGAACCTCCAGGGTGAAATTTTGCAAAATCTTCTTCTTTAAAATCTTTGCACTCCAAAAGGGCAATTGACAGTGCGTCTCCAATAATTAATTGAAGTGTAGTACTGGTGGTAGGAGCTAAATTGTGTGGACAGGCTTCTTTGTCGTAGTGATATACAAGTGGATGATGGGATGCTTTGACTAAGGCTGAATCAGGGTTAGAACTAATTCCAATCAAGGTATTGTCTTCTCGAATTAAATGAGGAATTAGCGTCTTGATTTCAGGAGTATTGCCACTGTTTGAAATGCATATGACAACATCGTCTTTTTGTAGAATCCCTAAATCACCGTGAATCGCATCAGCCGCATGCATATAAACAGCAGGCGATCCTGTTGAGTTTAAGGTAGCCACTATTTTTGAGGCAATAATTGCAGATTTCCCCATTCCGGTCACAACGATTTTACCTGGACATTGCAATAGCGCTTCAATGGCTTTGCTAAAGTCTTTAGGGTTAATTTTTTCTAGGGAATTAACCGCTTCATTTGTGATTTTTAGGGTGTTAAGAACACTGTCTTTTATATTTTGATTCAAGTCCAATAGGGTGAAATTGCTAAAAATAAATTATTTTTAAGAATCAAAGTTAATCAAATGAAGGGCTAATACCTTATATAATTGACTTGAGTTTAGTTAGGTTTAATCATCGTCTTAGTTTTATTGCCGAATGGAATTAGAAATTTCTGATGGTTCATTAGAAAAGGTACTGTTTTCTTTTTTTGGGTTTTCAAAGTTTAAGGGATTACAGAAACCAGTAATACAGAGTGTTTTAGCTGGTCAAGACACCTTTGTCATCATGCCAACTGGCGGTGGTAAATCACTGTGCTATCAGCTGCCAGCGCTAATTTCAGAAGGAACAGCAATTGTTGTTTCTCCCTTGATTGCACTGATGAAAAACCAGGTAGATGCTATTCGGTCTTATTCGGATGATTTCTCTGTAGCTCACGTATTGAATTCCTCATTGACTAAAGGAGAGTTAAACACCGTAATTGACGATCTTAAAAACGCACGCACAAAACTACTTTATGTCGCGCCAGAATCTTTGACTAAATCACACAATATCAATTTATTAAGTCAATTAAAAATTTCTTTTGTAGCCATTGATGAAGCCCATTGTATCTCTGAATGGGGTCATGATTTTAGACCCGAATATCGAAATCTTAAATCGATTATTGGGCAGATTGATTCCAGTATACCGGTTATAGGCTTAACCGCCACAGCCACCCCAAAGGTGCAAGAGGACATCATTAAAAATTTGGGAATGAACAATGCCAAAACCTTTAAGGCATCCTTCAATCGACCAAATCTCTATTATGAAGTGCGTCCAAAGACTAAAGAGGTAGATAAAGACATCATTAAGTTTATATCCTCACAAAAAGGAAAATCCGGAATCATCTATTGTTTAAGTCGTAAATCGGTAGAGCAATTAGCTCAAACACTGCAAGTAAATTCAATTAGTGCCGTTCCTTATCACGCTGGATTTGACAACAAGACAAGGGCCAAATATCAAGATATGTTTTTGATGGAAGAAGTCGACGTTGTCGTAGCTACTATTGCATTTGGAATGGGAATTGACAAACCCGATGTTCGTTTTGTAATTCATTACGACATGCCAAAGAGTATAGAAAGCTATTACCAAGAAACAGGAAGAGCCGGAAGAGATGGAGGCGAGGGTCAGTGCATTGCCTTTTACGCTCCTCAAGATATCGAAAAGCTTGAAAAATTTATGGCCAATAAGCCTGTAGCTGAACAAGAAATAGGGGTAGCACTGCTACACGATATTATGGCTTACGCGGAAACTTCGATTTCTCGCCGAAAATTTATACTCAACTATTTTGGAGAAGACTTTGATGAGGTAAACGGAGAAGGGGCGCAAATGGATGATAATACGCGTTATCCAAAGGAGCGATTCGAAGCCAAAAATGAACTGTTAAGTTTGCTTGAGGTGGTGCGTGATACCGCTCAAAAATTTAAGACCAAAGAAGTGGTATTGGTTATGCGGGGTGAAAAAAACAGTATTCTTTCGAGTCATAAAACAGATGAAAGATCTTTTTTTGGATGCGGCTCGGCACAAACTGCAAACTTTTGGAATTCCCTAATTCGACAATCCATTATTGAAGGCTTGCTATCCAAAGATGTAGAACAATACGGGGTACTGAAATTGACAAAAAAAGGAGCTGATTATATAAAAACACCGGTTTCTTTTATGATGAGTTTAAATCGAGATTTTGATAAAATTTTGTTTGCCCAAACTCAGGTGAACGAAGTTAAAGGTGTGCTTGACGACAAGCTTTTACAATTGCTCAAGGCTTTGCGTAAAACAGAATCTAAAAAGCGAAATCTCCCTCCCTATGTTATTTTTCAAGATCCATCTTTAGAAGATATGGTCAGTAAATATCCTGTCACAGTTGATGAGCTCTCTCATGTGCACGGGGTGAGTGAAACAAAGGCAAAAAAATACGGTCAACCCTTTCTCAATTTGATTTCGTCTTACGTTGAGGAAAACAATATTACACGGCCAGACGATATGGTTATTCGATCTACAGGATTGAATTCAGCCTCAAAACTCTATGTCATTCAAAGTGTGGACCGAAAATTACCCTTAGATGATATTGCCGACGCCAAGGGAATGGAAATGGATGAGCTCATTCAATTGATGGAACAAATCGTGTATTCAGGCACTAAACTGAATATCGAATATTGGATTGATGAAATTCTCGATGAGGATCAACAAGAAGAACTACACGATTATTTCATCGAGGCTGAAACCGATTCACTCGAAGATGCCATGGAAGAGTTTGATGGAGACTTTGACTATGAAGAGCTCAATCTCTTTAGACTCTCATTCTTGAGCAAGTTGGCCAATTAAGTACTAGAGTTCAAAATTTTCGTAAAGCTCGGTTTGCTGTTCGATATACATGTCCCAACCTCCGGCTTCAACAATGGCATTAATCACCAATAATGTGGCGAAAATACTTAATACTAGCGCTATAATACTTATAACTCTTGTTACTTTAAGGGTGCTGTAATTATTGTACTGCTCAGGATTAGCACTGTACAATTGTTGGTCTTTTCGAATTAAAATTATCGCACTGACTGAAAGTATAAGCCCCCCAATTCCGGCGCTAAAACAGCAGCATACATAAGAGATTAGAGCAAGAGCTAAAGCGACATTTACATTGGGAAGTTTGGTTTGTGACATACTTAACTAAAGTGGATTATTAGTTTATAAATATAATTAATGAGTACTAAGAAACCACTTAAAAGCCCAGTTAATTGGGTGAATTTTGACAAGCGTTGGTTTGAAAAGACAAAGGATCCCAGAAGAAGACCAAAAAAAAGCAGTAGCGGTAAAAGTGCTGGATAGAGTTTAAAACTCAAAAGGATATCTCCTTTTAACAAAGCGATAAATGCTCTTTGAATACCGCATCCTGGACAATCAAAGCCCAATAAGAATTTGGTTGTACACGGAAGCATTTTTGATTCTAAAAAAGGGATTATTTCATTCATAGGTCTTCATCCTATTGTAAGGTGCATTAAAAATAGCAAACATCGTATTTTCGCACAAATGAAAGCTGATTTTGAAATAGGCGATAAGGTTTCTTTAATGGACGAAAACCTCAATGGTGTTGTAAAAGCCATCAATAAAGATCGTGTTGTGGTTACTATTGAAGATGGTTTTGATATGGAGGTTACTCTCTCGCAACTCGTACCTTTTCAAGAGCTTGACTTTTCTATGGGGGATATAAGACGCATAAAGCTTGAAAAGAACGATGATGCTATACCTAAAAAGGCCTCAAAAACCCCAAAGAAAAAAACCTATATCGAATTTGATTTACACATAGATAAGCTACATCCCAATTGGAAAACATTGGATAAATCAAACTATTTAAATTATCAATTGAGTGCAGCTCAGGGAAAGCTTGATTTTGCCATAAAAAAACGGATTCCGCATTTTGTGTTTATTCATGGGGTAGGTGAGGGTGTTCTCAAACAAGAACTTCACACGATTTTAGGAAGATATGACTTTCTGGTATTTGAAGATGCCCCTTATTACAAGTACGGTCTAGGAGCTACCTTAGTCAGCTATAAACTTTAATTGGCACTAAAGCTGAGTTGACCAAACTCGTCAATACTAAGATTGGTAATTCGTTCATTTTCATTGAGTGCAAAACTCACTTCTTGCAATTCAATCAAATAGTCGTATTGATTGGTTTCTGCGTTCAGAGTGCTTGTTGCCAGTAATTTTCCTCCGACAGCCTCATAGGAGTTGACTACTTTGGGAGTGACTTCTGGAATCAGTGCGCAGAAATATGAGGCGCTTACTTTCTCATCGAAAATGCGATAAATCAATTGAGCCGTAGAACCTATAGTGTATTCTCGACTTTTTTCTTCTAGGGTAAAGAAGTTGTTAGGAAGTTCGAGTATTAGTGCTTCTCTATCATTGAGTTTAAAAAGAAGTTCTTCCTCAAGATCTAGGGTGCCACAATACGAAATATTAATGCCGTTAAAATCGATGTTTTCGACTTCTAATCCTCCGTCATTACAAGCTATAGTAGTTGCGAATGAAATGAGTAGGACTGTTACTTTTTTAAACATAATACGAGGTTAGCAGCGAAAAATAAGCGAGAATTACCAGCGTTATGAAGGCTCTAATTAAAGCCTTAAAGATATTAAATGTCATTAATTTTTAACAAGATATTTTAGCTTAAAACTTTAAATACTTAGCTTAGCGCAACTCGGACATTAGTGCATTTATGAAAACCGTTTATCTCGACAATGCTGCGACTACGCCACTAAGACAAGAAGTTATTTCAGAAATGATGACTGTTTTGGGAAGTGATTTTGGTAACCCTTCATCTACCCATAGTTACGGCAGAAAAGCAAGATCTCATATCGAATTAGCCCGTAAACAAATAGCCAGCCTCATAGGTGCTAGCCCCAATGAAATTATCTTCACTTCAGGTGGAACCGAGGCCGACAATTTGGTCATAAAGTCTTCTTGTGAATCCTTGGGGGTTAACCGAATTATAAGCTCTGAAATTGAACATCATGCCGTATTAGACACCGTTTTAAAAATGAAATCTAAAGGTGTTGAAGTCTGTTTTGTAAAAATCCTTGCAGATGGTTCTATCGATTATAAGCATCTTGAAGAGCTTTTAGCAGAAGGTGTTTCTAAAAAGCAGTTAGTCACATTAATGCATGTCAACAATGAAATTGGAAATTTATTGAATGTTGAGCGAGTAGGCGAGCTGTGTGAAAAATATGAGGCTCTATTTCATTCAGACACTGTGCAATCTATAGGTCATTACAAATGGGATGTTTCTAAGGTAAAAATCGATTTTCTCAACGCTGCTGCACATAAATTTCACGGGCCTAAGGGCGTTGGTTTCGCTTATATGAACAAGAGCTGCAAGCTTTGCCCTCAGATTATTGGTGGAGGTCAAGAAAAAGGAATACGCGCTGGTACTGAAATGACGCATAATATTGTGGGTATGGCGAAGGCCTTTGAAATTGCAGATGCTCAGATTGAACATGAAAAACAATATGTTTTAGCCCTAAAAAAGAGATTCATAGAGGGTCTGACGTCAAAAATTGAAGGGATTGCCTTTAATGGCCTTTCTGCAGATGTAGAAAGCAGCACCTATACCTTGGTGAATTGTAGATTACCATTGACCTCGTCTAAAGCAGGAATGTTACTCTTTCACATGGACCTCAAAGGTATCGCCTGTTCTCAAGGAAGTGCGTGTCAGTCTGGAAGTCAAAAAGGTTCACATGTCTTATCAGCTGTATTGACCGATGATCAGATGCAATACCCTTCATTGCGATTCTCTTTTTCCATTTTTAACACCGAAGAAGATATAGATTACGCTGTAGAGGTGTTGAGTGATTTTTGTGCCAGTTAGTGACTCAATTTTTGTCGTAGGGAAAGTTACGAGAAGCCTTTTTCATCATGCTGTCTATAAACTCAATGGTATTTTTACCACCTTTTCTAGTAATTGCCTTATCGTATTTCCAAAGTAATTTTCCGGTTATTCCATCGCTAATTTTGACAGCGATTCTTCCAAAATCTGAATCAAAAAAAAGAAAATCTCCAATACTTACTTCTTCTTCTATCCCTTGTGAGAGAAGAACATTCAAGTGAATTGAACCTGAGATTATACCATCTACTCCTAAAATTTTAGACAAGTCTTTTGAAGAATAAAGACCGATGTCATCGTAGTTGATTTTTTGTTCTTTTAGAATAGAATTAGTGGTTTTGATTTCCTGAAATTCAACGGTGAATTTTTTTCTTTTTTTACGCTGATTAAAATAATTTTCTAAACCTGTTTGTACCGCTTTTCCCTCTATTTCTTCACTGTTTTCTTCTCGATTAGAACTCAAGTCAAGAATAGATTTAAAAGGAACGATTGCCAATACTTTGTGCTTTTTGGAGAGTTCATTGAACTTGGGGCTGAGAAAAATGTCTTTTTGAGCGAGCGCCGTATTGGGAATAGCCAAAAGACAAAAACAAACCACAAGCAATCGTTTCATAGACAATTTTTTTTTACAAAAGTAATTGAATTCTAATGATTTACAGATCTATTTCTTGATATTTAAACGCAGTTCTTGCACGTTGTTTTTAAAATCCTCGACGATAACTTTAAGTTCGTGGGCTGGTTCATTGAACTTCAAATGCTCAGTATCAATAGTTAAGGTGCTGGTTTTTGGTTCGTAGGACATCAAAACCCAATCGTCATTGAAATAGGCATTATAGGATTTAATACCTGTTTGGGTGTCTGATGTTTTAAACTTGAGGAGCTTATAGTTTTTAATGGATTGATTCGCTTTAAAATTTTGTGTTCTCAAGGATGGTTTAATGGTATCAATATTTATTCCGTATACGCCTAAAATTGAACTTTCTGCGACGATAGCATTGTTGACCTCTCTTGTATTTATAGGGTATTCTCTATTGTTTTTTGCCTTTCTATAAAAGTATTTTTTGCTTTTTAAACTGTCTTTTTCATCGAGGTATTTCATGATTTTAAAACGTTGCTTTAAATACTTGTTTTCTTGGTCAACTTCGACATAATCCTCATCTATGTTTAAATTAAGGTAGGTGTCATTCAAAAAACTGTTGGCTTGAAATCGAAGTTCAACATTACTCTTCTTCCAAGTAAAGGCCTTTTGATGATCTACAAAGTAGGGAGTCAATTCTATTTTTGGTTTTGTAATTTCAATTTCTTGATCTACTCCTTTGTACGGAATAAGAATGTTGGTTTTATTCTCATTAAAATCAACGAGTTCAATTTTGAGTTGTCCGCTTTCACCATTTTTGATGTCAATCTGTCCATTGTTCTCTTGCTTGACAATGATACTAGAACCCGTAAACGCTTTGGAAGTGAACAATCTAAAAACGCGTTCTCGTGTATTGATTAATCTTGAATAGTCAATCAGTTCATTTATTTTTTTGGTTTCTGAAAAGGAAAAGGATTCGAAGGAATAGAGCTGAATAAGCTTTTCATTGTTCCAAACTTTGATTTGATGAAGTCCATTTTTATTGTAGGTTAAATCTTGGCGGTCAAAACTGTTGAGTGCGAGACCAAGCCCTGTGGTAACCCTAATACTATCAGTGCTAAAATTGCTATTGTCAGCTCTTTTTAGTGGAAGTTTAATCGGTACTTGACTATTGTTAATCACACTATTTGTTCCAAGCGGGTAAGCGTATAAACTTCGAATGCTTGGAGGTGTTTTATCCTGTACCTGAATTCCATATTTAAGGGGATTTACAGGAATTTGACCAGCCGATTTTCTAGTTTCAAAATGCAGATGCGGACCAGATGAGCCCCCTGTATTTCCTGAAAATGCCACAATTTCATTTCGTTCGACTTTTAATGCATCTCGCTCTGGAAAGAGCTCTACCTCGTACTTCTTATTTTGATATTGCTTTTTTTGTACTACTTCTTCAATCTTATCGCTGTAACGACTCAGATGTGCATATACGGTGGTAAGTCCATTAGGATGTTCTATGTAAAGTGCTTTTCCGTAACCTCCAGTGGAAACTTTAATTCGACTCACAAAACCTCCTTCTGCCGCAAACACTGATAATCCTTCTCTACCGTTAGTTTTAATGTCTAATCCCGCATGAAAATGATTCGAGCGAAGCTCACCAAAAGTTCCTGCTAGTAGTAATTCTTTATTGATGGGGTTGTTTAATTCAACACTGTTTTCATTTTTTTGAGCAAATGTATCCGTGTGCAGTAGTGCACCAATCAGTAGAAAAAAATAAAAGTTATAGGCATTAGAATTCATCGATTTAAAGCGTTAAAAGGATAAAGTGTTTTAAACAGAGTTTTCGTATTTTTGATATGTTTTGAAAGAGTTATTTGAATCAATTACGCATTTAGAGTCTAAGATACTATCGCTTACTGAATATCTTAAACAATTGAAAGATACAAACAACAAGCTGGTGTTAGAAAATCAGATACTCATTAATGACAACGTTAATTTACACAATGAATTGCGTGAATTGAAAGAAGGACTCCAACAAAATGAATTGAACACGGGAAATATAAATTCGAGCACGCCTCTAATCGATAGAATTGATGAAATGTTGGTTGAACTAGAATGGTGTATTGATCATATGGATGCTTAAGTTAATGACTGAAAAAATTAAAATAAAATTAAATGTTGCTGGAAGGGTTTATCCTTTAACAGTTAACTCTGATCGCGAAGAAGTGCTTCACAGAGCCGCAGGCAAAGTACAAGAGGTTATAAAAAGCCTTGAACAAAATTATGCTGTGTCTGACAAACAAGACGTCTTAGCAATGAGTTTACTGCAATTTGCAACACGATTAGAAGATTTAAAATATGATTCGAGACAATATGAAGAAAGTCTCGAGAAGATAAAATCGATGTCAACAATAATAGAGACAGAGTTACTGTAGTACAGTGGGCTCTTTCTTAAAATTTCCCACATTGGTCATAGTTTGACAAACTCAACGAAAGTTCAATTAAAAAGGGTGAGTTTCGATTGTGCGAACAGGCTCAACTCGATTGAGATATTCAAGCAGTTGGTTAGCCCTAAACCTGATAAAATGGAGTTTGTACAAAACCCCTCCAATGTGGGTTTTAATTTAAATTAAAATGGAAGCAAATACACTAGTAATAATCGCAGCAGTTGCAGGCCTCATCATAGGTTTTGTGCTTGCACAAATAGTAAGTAAAAATAAAGGAAATGGATTAATCAGTCGCGCTGAGCAACAAGCTAAACAAATCTTAAACAGCGCTAAGAAAGATGGAGAACAGGTTAAAAAGGATAAGATCTTTCAGGCTAAGGAAAAGTTTTTAGAATTAAAATCTGAGCACGAAAAATTTATTTTATCCAAGGAGAAGAAAATCGGTGAAATTGAAAAACGAACAAGAGATAAAGAAAACGAAGTAAACTCACTTCTCAAGTCGAATAAAAACCTGAATTCCCAATTAGAAAATCAAATTGAAGCCCTTAATCACAAGAATAAACTCGTAGACAAAAAGTCTGAAGAAATTGAAAAAATTCACGAAAGTCACGTGCAACAGCTCGAGGTGATATCGGGTCTTTCGGCTGAAGAAGCCAAAGCTCAATTGGTAGAATCTTTAAAAGACAAAGCGAAGGCAGATGCCATGTCTTTCATGCAAAGTTCATTAGAGGAAGCTAAATTAACAGCCCAACAGGAGGCGAAAAAAATTATTATCAATACCATTCAGCGCATTGGAACTGAGGAGGCTATTGAGAACTGTGTGTCCGTCTTTAATTTAGAATCTGACGATGTCAAGGGCCGAATTATCGGTAGAGAAGGACGTAATATCAGAACTATTGAATCGGCAACTGGAGTAGAAATAATTGTTGATGACACCCCTGAAGCTATCATTTTATCTTCATTTGACGCCGTTCGAAGAGAAGTTGCTCGATTGAGTTTACACAGACTTGTTACAGACGGTCGAATTCACCCTGCTCGAATTGAGGAGGTAGTTAAGAAGACACAAAAACAAATTGATGAGGAGATTATCCAGGTGGGTAAAAGAACTATCATAGATTTAGGTATTCATGGATTGCATCCTGAACTCATCAAAGCGGTAGGACGAATGAAATACCGCTCATCCTATGGACAAAACTTACTTCAGCACTCAAGAGAGGTTGCGAAACTTTGCGGTATAATGGCCGCTGAACTTGGTCTGAATTCTAAATTAGCCAAGAGAGCTGGACTGTTACACGATATAGGTAAAGTACCCATGGTAGAGGTTGAAGTTGAGACTCCTCACGCGATTCTAGGTATGCAGTGGGCCCAAAAATACAAGGAGAATAATGAAGTTTGTAATGCCATTGGGGCGCACCATGATGAAATAGAAATGACATCTTTAATTTCTCCAATTGTTCAGGTTTGTGATGCGATTAGCGGTGCAAGACCTGGAGCAAGACGACAGGTCGTAGATTCTTATATTCAACGTCTCAAAGAGATGGAGGATATCGCTTTAGGATTCAAGGGCGTAGATAAGGCATATGCCATTCAAGCGGGTAGAGAGCTAAGGGTAATTGTCTCGAGTGAAAAAGTGAGTGACGACAAGGCCAATCAAATTTCATTTGAAATTTCTCAAAAGATCCAAACAGATATGACTTATCCTGGGCAGGTAAAAGTTACGGTCATTAGAGAAACAAGATCTGTAAATATTGCTAAATAATTAGCCCTCATCAGACTCTTCAACAGCTGATTCTTCAGTTTGAGCCTTAGTTAATTTATGAACAAGGATGTTGAGTTGTTTTGACTTTTCATTCCAACCTTGAATAGCTTCATTGTGCTGTTCAATTTCTTTGAGCACATTGTTTACAAGGGGATTGTCGTCTTTAGCATTTGCGAAGAACTGCAAATTGTTTTCTAATTGACGAGTTTGATCTTTGAGTTGATTGACTTTTTCTCTTATACGCATTCGTTCTTTTTGAATGGCATTGACGTCTTCTTGAGTGGTCAATAGATCAAATTTTTGATCGAAAGAAAGGAATTCTGCTTGTTCAGGAGTCAATCCCATTTTCGAATAGCACTTCTCTATCAACTTTTGATAAGTCGAGAGTTGTTTCATTTTGTGACGCGGAACATAACCTGTGGCATCCCATCTCATCATCAATTCATTGATGAGTTTTAAGTTCTTCTCTTGATCTTTTTCAGGATTGAATTTCTTTAATTCCTCAAGGATATTCATTTTCGCTTTGAAATTTTTATCCTCTTCTTTTTGAACTTGATTTTTTTCTTTATTGATACGATCAAAATAGTGGTTGCAAGCGTTTTTAAATTCTTGCCACAGCTTTTCAGATTGGTTTCTTGGGATATGCCCTATATTTTTCCAATCATTTTGAATCTTAATCATCTCAGGTGTGACGTTTTTAAAATCATCACTGTCTTTTAAGGCATTTGCCTTTACAACCAGCTCTTTTTTAAGTCTTAGATTCTCTTGATGGCTTTTTTTCTGAGCTTTATAGAATTGATTTTTTTTGGTGTTAAAGTCTTTGGTAACTGCTTTGAGGCGATTTATAATTTCCTTTTGACTTTTGCTGGGTACACGACCTATTTTATAAAATTGTTCTCTTAATTGCTCGAACTCTTTAATTTGATTTTGAACTTTACTGTGATTGTTCGCCATATTGCTGACTAAATGAGCAATTTGGTCTATCACCGTATTTTTTTGTTTTAAGTTTTCTTCGAATTCAAGATCAAGTACTTTTTGAAATTCTTGCTTTTTGTTATGCATCACTTTAGTGGCGGCACTAAATCGCTCCCAAATTTCTTCTCGTTGTTCTTTGGCTACAGGGCCTAAATCTTCTTTCCAGATTTTGTGAAGTACTTGAAGTTCAGCATATGCACGGCGAAAGTCTTTTTCTTCGCTCAATTGCTCTGCTTTTTCTACAATTTTGAGTTTTTCTTGATAATTGTGCTTGAAATCTCGATCTCTTAGCTCCTTATTCAAGTAAACAAAATCATAAAATCGCTCTACGTGGTGGTGATAGGTTTTCCACAGGTCATCATTCACCAATTTAGGAACAGGTCCTGTTGATTTCCATTGCTCTTGTAGCTCTTTAAAGGCTTTAAAGCTGGAGTTTAGATTTTCGTCAGTAGCGATTAAATCTTTGATCTGGGATATAATTTCTTTTTTAGTAATTAAATTCTCATCTAATTGCTTTTCAAATTGACGGTTGAATTTTCTCTTTTCGTCTCTGAATTTTTTGTGAAGCTTTTCAAAAGCATTTTGTTGGGGCGACTCAAACTTGAAATCTATTTCATTATTTCCATCAGCTACAAATTGATCTAGTGCAATCTTTTGATCTTTTCTCAATTCAAAGTCGAAAGCTTCTTTAATTGCTCTTACATGTTTTGAGATCTTTTGAATTTCATAATTCTCAATCAGATGTTGAAGTTTGTCCACTAGGGCTTCAGGGTCTAAAGTGGTGTAATCAAATTCTTGGAGCTCTTCGGCTTGAGTCGTGTTTTGTTCGCTTGCGTCTTCTTGAATGTTTTCTGGAACTAAGTCAGGAGATTCGGCGGACAAATTACTTTCAGATGTATTCATCAGTTATAGGTTCAGGTTTGTTGTTTTACAACTTTGAAAACAAAAATAATCAAAGTTATTTATCTGCTGTTATTCCATATCTCCCACGACCTTTCAGCCTGTAAAATCAGCATTTTATAGCCATTTTTAAAACGGCTTCCTCTGGTTTTGCCCTCGTTTAAGAAAGCGCTGATCTCTGGGTTGTACACCAAATCGTATAAATAGTGTTTTTTGGAAATGGCTCGATATGGGATAGGAGGTTTCAAACTAATATTTGGACTCGTTCCCAAAGGCGTACAGTTGATAATAAGATCAGTTTCTTCAATGAGCTGTTCACTTAACTCATCATAAGTAAGGAGGTTGGTTTTGGCGGTTCGCGAAACTTTTTGGTATTCTATTCCCATTTTATTTAGACAATAGCCTACAGCAAGTGAAGCCCCTCCAGTACCTAAGATGAGGGCTTTTTTGTCGTTTTTAAGAAGTAGCTTTTCTAAACTTTTTTGAAATCCATAGACGTCGGTATTATACCCTATCTTTTGTTCGTTTTTGAGGTGTATACAATTGACAGCACCGATTTGTTTTGCCCCCTCATCAAGTTCATCTAAATAAGGAATTATCTGCTGTTTATAGGGAACTGTGACATTACACCCTTTTAGATAAGGGGTATCAAATATTTTTTCGCATTGTGTAATCTCGTCGATATCGAAATTCACATACCGATGTGTCGATAATTGCTCTTTTTGAAACCGATTATTGAAATAATTCCTAGAAAAGGAATATTCAATGTTTCTTCCGATTAATCCGTAAACGGATTCGTCTTTTGATGCTTGCATTTTTTTCTAAGATTAAAACCGTTGCTATCCCAAGGAATATAGTAAGTATAGCGGCCCAATTCTCGCTTAAATTCAAATTGGGTAAATAGTCTAAATAATTCGATACAACAAGATGCTGATAAGAATCCATAGCAAAACCATCTTCTTTGACTTGAAGCATTTCGATTTTCCATGGCCAAAGCATCTGTAGTGATCCAATAATAAATCCAAGTATTAAGAGCTCGGTTTGATTTTGATAGCGTTTGTAAATAAATTTTATCATGTGTGAGAAGGCCACTAATCCTGTTATACTTCCCATTAAGAATACAATCAAAATAGTGTTTGTAGCTCGTATTTGAGCATCCTTCCAAAGAATACTTAAATCCCCTTGTAAAACAATCTTTAGTGCTTCAAACAGCACATTCACAGAATCGACAAGTAACAACACATAATTGCCCATAAGTATTAATAGAAATGATCCCGACAGCCCTGGAAGTGTCATGCCTGAGACGCTGACTACTCCACAAAGGAAGATGTACCACAAATTGTCATTTTCACTCGCTTGGGTCAGATTTATAAGTCCATAGCCTATAAGTAATCCCAAGAGCAGTAATAAAAACGCATTGATATTGGGATATTTAATTTGTTTTGCAATGTGGTAAATAGATCCCAAAACAAGTCCAAAAAACAAACTCCAGACATGCAATTCATAGAAGGCTAATAGGTAGTCTAATATTTTGGCAAGACTGAAATAACTCACCAGAACACCGAGAAATAAGAAGAACAAGAAATGAAGCTGAACGTAGTTTAAAAAACTTCTAAATCGACCGCGTAGTAACAGTCCGAAGCTCTTGACATTTAGCCGACTGAGAGAGAGAATAAATTTCTCGTAAAAGCCTAGTACAAATGCAACTAGCCCTCCTGATACTCCAGGTATTTTATTGGCGACACCCATGATCATTCCGTGAATAAACACCGTCAAAAAATTATCTTCTGCACGTTGTTGCATCGCTATTAAACTTTACTTTTTTTCGATTGCCCAATTCGTTCTACCAAGATCACAGCGAGAAAACCAGCTGCGCAAAAACCGATGGCATATTCGAGATCTTGCATCGAGTTAAAATCGTAGATATTCAATTGGTTTTCATCTTTCCATGGCCAAATCTTCACTAAAGAACCGACTATAAACCCCAACATTATAGCCATGGTTTGAGCTCTGTATTTTTGAAATAGAAATTTTAAAATTCTGGCAAAGCTCAAAATGCCGAAAACACATCCGGCCGCTACTACGAGAATTACCTTTAAATTTCGATCATCTACGGCGTTCAATACGCTTTCATAACTGCCTAGAATAATTAAGATAAAAGATCCTGATATTCCGGGAAGAATCATGGCGCAGATCGCTATTGCTCCAGAAAAAAACAAATAAATTAAGGAATTACTTTGTTCGGCCGGTGTAAATTGGGTGACGAAATACGCCGCTATAATACCTGTCAAAAGCAGTGAAATCGTACTCCAGTTCCATTTCTTTATTTCCTTGGATACTACAGAGGTTGAGGCAATCACTAATCCAAAAAAGAAAGACCAAGTACTTATAGCTTGAGTGCTTAACAAATGACTGAGCACTTTGGAGATGCTAAAGATACTGGTCAGCACTCCAGCTAAAAGAGCGACTAAGAAAGGTCCATTCACTTTGTTGAAAACGGCCTTGAATCCTAAGGTTTTCCATACTTGAATCAAACCAAATGAAAATGAATTAATTGAATTGATTAAGGTTTCGTAAATACCGGTGATCAACGCAATGGTTCCTCCAGAGACTCCGGGTACAACATCCGCAGCTCCCATAAGAAGCCCTTTTAAGTAGGTAAAGCCTAATTTTTTGTCAATTTTCATAACCTCAATTCAATGAGGTAAAGATACTATAACTATTAATGGCTATTATCGAAAGGAATAAAATAGGGTTGAGCCCAAGCGTTATTTAAAATCTCCGGAAAATACTCTAATACGATAGATTTTTTGTGCGGGTCAATATTCCAAGCTTTTTCAAAGGTGATTTTTGACTTGGTAATATGTCCGGTCTTACTGAGTACTCCGGCTTGTAAATAGGTGAAATCTGCTTCATCAGGGTATAAGTCAATAGCCCGATCGAGCACGCTGAGCACTTCGTAATAATCCTTTAAATGTAAAAGTACTAACACCCATTTGAACCAATTATCTTTTTCGAAATCGCCTAAATCGATACATCTTCTAAAGGCAAAATCGGCCTGATGCCAATCTTTGTTTTCGATATAAATGATTGCCGCGTTTTTCCAATACTTAGGATTGTTATTATCAATATTTAGCGCTTTACTAATGTATTCTTCAGCCTTAACCAGGTTTTTTTGTTCAAAATAGAGTTGGGTTAAAGCAATCCAGCCCTTATCAAGAAGAGGATCTTCGTGTATGGTTTTGTAATAGTATTGTTTGGCTAAAACGACATTGTTCAGTTTGTGATGACATTGTCCAATACGCAGGTAGGCAAATGCCGTGGGCTGATCAATCTCAAGTGTGGTTTCATAGCAAATGATAGCCTCATTGTACTTGTGCATTTTCTCGAGCACTCTACCTTTTTCGAAATAAGCCCCTACAAAGCGATCATCAGAAATAATTGCGAAATCAAATGCGACAAGTGCTTCTTTGTACATCGAGGTGTCTAGATACATTTTACCGAGCTGATGCCAGGCCACTTCACAATAGGGATTTTTCTCTACAAATTCATTTAAAAAGCGAATAGCTCCTTTTTGATCGTTTAGAAATTCATAGCAATACACCAGATTGTAGAGCGAACCATAATCTGAAGGATCAATTTCAACACATTTTAAAAAGTGAATTTTGGCATGGTAGTAGTCGTCAATAAACAAATATTCCATTCCAATTAAAGCGTGAATATCAAAGTTGTTGTCGTCTATTTGCAGCGCTTTTTCTAAGAGTTTTATCGCCTCGTCGTGTTGGTCTTGTTTAGAACAAATATTGGCCTTTTGAATGAATAAATCTTCGTTTAAGGGGTCTAAGGATTCTAATTCTTCCAACAATTGCAAAGCTTTATCGAATTCGTCTTCGAATACGTGCAACTCTACCTGCAGAAGTTTTAATTCTATAGAGTGGGGGTGTTGTTCGAGTCCTAATTTGACAGCCTTTTTGGAGAGTAAAATTTTACCGTTGTTTAAATAATGGTGAACGATGTCTTCGAAATCTTCGGCGTCAAAGAAATAAACGTCGTCCGTTTTGAGCATGGATTCAAATTTGTGAATCGTATTTTGAGGCGATTTATTTGACTCAGAATGCATTAAGTAAAATTTATTCCTTAACTATTGTTAGGATTAAATTTAAACTAAGTGCTATCTGATATTTTTTCGAACTGACTTATGTTATTAACATTTTATTCACCAGCCTTGTTCAGCTCATTTAAAATGGAGATAATGATTTGACATCCCTTTATAAGTTCTCTTTCAGAGATGGTTAAGGGCGGGGTTATTCTTACAGCTCGTTTTTCAAATAAGAGCCAGAATAAGATTAATTTTTTTTCTTTAGCCCTGATAACTAATTCGTTAGCAATTGTATTGTCTCTCAAAATAAGGGCTAACATTAAGCCTTTACCTCTGACTTCTTCAATTAATGGATGTTGTAATTCTCTTCGAATGAGCTGTTCTTTGACCTCCATTTTAGCGGGAAGTTTCAATCTGATCAGTTCATTTAAGGTCGCTAATGCTGCCTTGGCAATAAGAGGATTACCGCCAAAGGTTGTGATATGCCCTAATGGAATTCTTTGACTGAAGGTGTTCATAATCTCTTGACTACTCACCAGTGCTCCTGCGGGTAATCCGCCGGCCATGGCTTTTCCGATGACAAGGATGTCTGGCTGTATTTCGTAATGCTCGAAGGCAAACCATTTCCCTGTTCTACCAAAACCGGGTTGAATTTCATCTAGAATGAGTAGGGTGTTGGTTTGTTTGCATCTAGAAGCGATTTTTTTCAGATAATCAGGGTTAGGACAAATAAATCCTGCACCACCTTGAATGGTTTCTAATACTACTGCAGCCGTGTCTTCGTTTATAGTCGAGATGTCTTCTTCACTGTTGAATTGTATATGCGAAATGTTTGGAATCAGCGGCTCAAAAGGGGTCATTCGCTCCTCAAAACTCATTAAACTTAAGCTGCCCATGGTGTTGCCGTGGTAGGCGTCTTTAGCTGCTATAATTTTTGTTTTTCCGGTATAAGCTCTTGCCAGTTTTATGGCTGCTTCAATGGCCTCAGTTCCCGAGTTGACCAGGTAAGTGCTATTCAGGGGTTCAGGCAGGATTTCTGAGAGTTTTTTGCAGTATTCAACAGCAGGGCTAAGGGCGAATTCTCCATAAACCATAACGTGTAAATACGCGCTTGCCTGCGTTTTTATCGCTCGAATAATCTTTCGGTTCGAATGCCCGAGAACATTGGCCGAGACTCCTGCTACAAAATCTAGATATTTATTTCCTTTATCATCAAAAATATAGCTGCCCTTCGCCTTTTTTATGATTAGACCTAAGGGATGTTCAGTGGTCTGCGCCTGATATTTTTTAAAGGCATCTAACATTTAGTTCTTAGAATCAATGATGAGGTCGTCTAAGGTGTAAATCCTTTCGTCTTCTCGCCATATAAAACCTTCTAGCTTTTTCATTTCTTCTGGAAATTGTTCAATGGGATAGATGGTGCCGTCAGGATTAACTCTGAAAATAATGTCTCTTATGTCACCATTTTCGAGTTGAAGTTCAATTTCACTGCAAATCGTTTTATTTACCCCGAGTAATTCTTGATTCTCGTCATACATATAGTAAATGAGCTCTGTGTTTTTGTGGAGTTTAATTTGATTGAGAGTATTGTCTACGAATTTACCTCCTAGATCTGCGCCTTTTGCTTGGTTGAACCCTAGATTATTAATGGTGTCTTTGGAAACGACAAATGCGTTGGATTCTACGATTAGAGAATCTAATTTTTGGGTTTCAGGATCTGAGAGAATCCACATTTTATCTCCAGTTAGTTGGCTTTCTCCATTCCAAACTACAGGATTACCAATGAGTTCAGTAACATCTTCTGTTTGAATGTACTTAATGGTGTCGCAGATGCCGCTCATTCCCGTTTTGAAAAAGCGACTATTTCTGTAGGACTTTAAAACGCGATTTTCCTTTGTGCCTGTTACAAATAGGGTATCACCGTGAATGTATAGAGAGTCGTTTTGAAGTACATTGATAGCTACCGCTCTTTTGGTTGCGAAAACAGAATCAATGGCTTTCCAAACTTCGGCATAATTCGATCGGATGATGGATTGGTTAATGGTATCTAATACTTGGATATTATTTGTAGCTGAGGCAAATGAAGTCGCATTCTCAAAATAAACCGAATCTCCATTGATTATTCGGTCACTGTAGTGTATTTCAGTATTCTTATTACCATATCCCTTTTGCAATTCTGTATTGTAAAACCCCTTTTCGCAGTAAAATTGATAGTCTTCTCCTACGATAGTCGATGGACCATTGAGGTAGGCGTATTTCGTATCTGTGTAGTAGGTGAGCTTATCACTATCAAGAGTGTACTCTGGATTATCAATATGTACCTTTTGATCAAATTGGTACTTTTTTTCATCTATAAAATAGGTTCCGAACCTGCTCGTGAGAATGTTTTTGCTGTCAATAATTTTTCCTCCGGTATTGTAATAAGCCATTTGGTCTTCTCTATTGAAATAGAGTGTGTCAGATTGAAGAGAGGTAGTATCCTTGAGCATGCGTACTTTCCCCATGGCTTTTAGAAGCTTTGAATTCCCGTTATAGGAGATGGAATTACTCCACAATTTTAGGGTGTCTCCTTGTTCGAGGTAAATATTTCCTTCTGCGTAAATTCTGTTTTCGTCAGCGTAAAGAAAAGCTTGGTCGCACCACATATCAGCTCCTTGATGCCTAAATTGAACTTGACCATTTACGTCTTTTGTGAAAATACTGGCGCCGGGAAATTGAGCTTCATCTTTTTTGAAATTTCCTCCGTAAAGAATATCGATTTTTTGACTTTGCCCTATGACATTTGCACTCAGCGCAATGAGCCATAGACTCAGTAGGCATCGATATTTGAAATGCTTTTTAGCCGATAGCATCTCTAAAGATTGTTTGAGTTCTGTCGGGGCCAACAGACACGATTTTGATAGGAGTTTTTAGCTCCTGCTCAATAAACGCAATGTATTCGTTGAGTTCTTCTGGAAATTCTGAAGGATCTGAAATTGCCGTAATGTCTTGGCTCCAGCCTTTGAATTCCTTGTAAATAGGTTGAACGTACTTTTCATTGATATCAAATGGAAGATGTTCAATGGATTCACCTTTATAATTGTAGTGTGTACATACTTTCAGTTTGTCAAAACCACTTAATACATCGGCTTTCATCATATTGAGTTCTGTCACTCCGTTGATGCGTATAGCGTACTTTAACGCTACTAAATCTAACCAACCACATCTTCTTGGTCTTCCTGTGGTTGCACCAAATTCATTTCCAACTCTAGCCAAGGTTTCTCCATCCTTGTCAAACAATTCTGTTGGAAAGGGTCCGCTTCCCACTCTTGTGGTATAAGCTTTAAAAATACCTATGACGTTTTTGATTTGATTAGGAGCGATACCTAAACCTGTGCATGCACCTGCGGCTGTAGTATTTGAAGAGGTGACGAAAGGATAAGTTCCAAAGTCAATGTCTAATAGTGAACCTTGAGCACCTTCTGCTAAAATCTTCTTATTATCGTCAATAGCCTTATGCAGGTAATTCTCGCTATCGATAAATTCTATTCTTCGCATGAATTCAACCGCTTCAAAGAAAGTTGTATTTAGCTTTTCGATGTCAAAATCAAGCTCTACCTGATAATTTCCAATTAACTCCAAGTGCTTTTTACTTAGGGCATTGAATTTGTCTTTCCAAGTATCAAATTCTAAGTCACCAACCCTTAAGCCATTTCGACCCGTTTTATCCATGTAGGTTGGGCCAATTCCTTTTAAGGTAGAACCGATTTTTGATTTTCCTTTTTGCAATTCTGAGGCTTTGTCTAAAAGAGCGTGTGTAGGTAAAATCAGGTGTGCCTTGCGCGATATCTTGAGTTTTGAAATAATTGAATTGTCGTGTGGAATTAGTTTGTCTAATTCTGCTTTAAAAATTACAGGATCGATTACTACTCCGTTCCCAACAATGTTCATCGAATTCTCGTGAAAGATTCCAGAAGGAATGGTGTGAAGAACATGTTTTTTTTGATCAAACTCTAAAGTGTGTCCGGCATTAGGACCTCCTTGAAATCTTGCTACAATATCATACTTAGACGTCAATACGTCTACTATTTTTCCTTTTCCTTCATCTCCCCATTGGAGTCCCAAAAGCAGGTCTATCATTGTTAATTTTCTTTTCTTTCACCGTAGAAATAGAGTGAATGGTTGTTGATGTTGATGTTAAATACTTCTTCTATTGTCTTTTTAATCGATTCGATTCGAGGATCACAAAATTCAATGACCTCGCCAGTGTCTGTTAGAATAACGTGGTCGTGTTGTTTGTCGAAATACGATTTTTCATATTGAGCTTGTGCGCCTCCAAATAAGTGTTTGCGAACGAGTTTACAATCGAGCAGTAATTCGATAGTGTTATACAGCGTCGCTCTCGAGACGCGATAATTCTTTTCTTTCATTTTGGTGTACAAAGACTCAATGTCAAAATGATCAGAGCTGGCATAAATCTCGTGAAGAATGGCGTATCGTTCTGGAGTTTTTCGATGACCATTATCTTCGAGGTATTTGGTAAAAACTCGCTTAACGGTATCTTGGTTGTTATCGGTGGTGTTCATGGTTGTATACTAACCCTTTTGAGGTCGATTTAATCTAAAAAACTCATAAAGAAGCAAATTTAGTCATAAAACTAAAACACATTACTGCCTGCTTAATTTGATATTAACACTTTACTTAAAAGTCAGGCTTGTAATCAAATCTGTTCCCTTTTACAATTTTTAGATTGACCACTATGCCGTCACAATCTAAAAAAATACTATTTATCTTCTCTACAAGCATTTCCATTATTGGTTCATAGGCACCATATATTTGAGTAGATAATGGATTTTCAAGTATTTGAAAACGACTGTCTCTTAGGGACACTATAAATTTTTTAATTATCGATTCGTAATCGTCATTTAAGGGCATAAGCGTAATTTCAATTGATGTATTCATAGCAACTAATTTATAAGATAAACATACAATCTACGTCTATTATTCTAAAGGCGCGGTTGTTAAAGTACTAGGGGGTAAGTCGTGAATAGATGCTTTACTTGCGGTTGATCTTATCGATACCTTCTACTTTCTGAAGTTTAGAGATTAGTTTTGATAAAATCACATTGCTTTTGACCAACACTTTAATACTACCCTCAAATACACCGCTCTCAGAGGTGAAATTCATACTCTTTATGTTGACGTGTAGATTGTCGGAGATTATGCGGGTTAAATCATTAATCAGACCTAAATGATCTATTCCTGTTAAAATGATTTCTGCTTCAAAATCTTCTTGTGTAGAATCAATCCATTTGGCTTTAATGATTCGATATGAAAACTTTGATTGTAGCGAAAGTGCATTTGGGCAGTCTGTTTTGTGAACCCGAATACCGTCGTTAATAGTTATAAATCCAAACACATCGTCTCCAGGAATGGGCTTACAGCATTCTGCAAAACTATAGTCGAGCTTATCTTCATCGCTTCCAAAAACCAGAAGGTCATAATTCTTTGAAACTTCGTCGTTGCTACCGTTATTTTTAACTGTAGAAGGCCTTTTAATTTTGGAGGTGAAAAAATTGAAAAGGGTATTGTGATAACTGCTTGAGAACGACTTGATCATTTGGTTATCTATGGTTCCAATACCAATGCGATAAAAGAGGTCAAGAGAGGTTTTGAGTTTAAAGAAAGAGACCAGTCGATTTATGGTGTCTTCATTGAATTTAATTTTTTGAGACCTCAATTTTCTTCTTAGAATTTCTTTACCGTCTTCTGCAATTCTCTTTTTTTCTGCGTTGAGACTGCTTTTAATTCTAGCTGTTGCTCTGGCGGTAACACAGTAATTCAGCCATGAAGAATTGGGTTTAACTCCCTCTGAGGTAATGATTTCAACAGTATCACCTGAATTCAATTTAGTGCTTAGGGGCACGAGTTTTTGATTCACGCGTGCTCCTCGGGTTTTTAGACCAATCTCGGTGTGAATGTGAAATGCAAAGTCGAGAGGAGTGGCATCCTTAGGTAAGGATATCAACTCTCCATTCGGCGTAAAGACAAAGATTTCTTTAGAGTATAAGTTTAATTTGAATTCTTCAACAAAATCTACTGCATTTCCATTGGAGTTTTCTAGTGCCTCTTGCAAGCGATTTAGCCAATGCTCAATTCCAATATCTTTTTGTTCTCCGTGCTTGTATTTGTAATGAGCTGCATAACCTTTTTCAGCTATTTCATGCATGCGCTCTGATCGTATTTGAACCTCTATCCATCTCTTGTGTGGTCCCATAACAGTAACGTGTAAGGCCTCATAGCCTGTACTCTTGGGCTGGGTAATCCAATCTCGGAGTCGTACGGGATTTGGTGTAAAGTGATCGGTAATGATGGAATAAATTTTCCAGGCTAAAAACTTTTCTTGATCAGCATCACTTTTGTATATAATTCGAATGGCGAACTTGTCGTAAATCTCCTCAAAGTTGACATTTTGTGCCAGCATCTTTTTACGAATTGAAAAGATAGACTTTGTTCTTCCTTTGATTTCGAATTCTATTTCTTGCTTCTCTAATGCTGATTTCACTTTATTAGTGAAACTTCTGATATAACTCCCTTGGTCTTTTTGTGTGCTTTCTATTTTCGCTTTAATATCGTGGTAGACCATAGGTTCTGTATACTTCAAACTGAGGTCTTCCAGAGCGGTTTTTATATTGTACAATCCGATTCGGTGTGCCAAAGGCGCATAGATGTAGAGTGTTTCAGAGGCGATTTTGACCTGTTTCTCTCTCTTCATCGAATCTAAAGTGAGCATGTTGTGATAACGATCAGCGATTTTAATGATGATTACGCGAACATCGTCGTGAAGGGTCAACAACATTTTTCTAAAGTTCTCGGCTTGAAGGCTGAGTTCTTTATCTTTTTTTAGACTGGATATTTTTGTGAGTCCGTTGACAATTTTGGCCACATTTTCACCGAATAGACGCTCAATGTCATTGAGGGTGTAATCACTGTCTTCAACAACGTCGTGAAGAAGTGCTGCTGCAATTGAAACTCCGTCTAAACCAATTTCTTGAGCTACGAGTTGAGCGACGGCGATGGGATGAAAGATATAAGCCTCTCCAGACTTTCGTCTTTGATCTTTGTGTGCATCCAATGCGATATCAAAAGCCAAACGAATTTGCTTTTTATCTTGATCACTTAAAGTCTGATAACTGGTGCGCAACAGTTTTTTATACTGTTGTGTGATTTGTTTGTTTTCTTTTTCAATATCAATCTCCAGATGCATACTTAAAAATACGTGAAATCACGCTTATTTCAAACCTCTTTGTCTTTTCACTTCATACAACATAACAGCGGTAGCGACAGAGACGTTCAAAGAATCTATTTGTCCATTCATTGGTATTTTGACTCTTTTGTATGCATTTTCTTTCCAGAATGCGCTGAGTCCAGTTGATTCAGTACCCACAGCAATGGCGCATGCGGAAGTATAATCTTGAGCGAGGTAATCCCCAGAATCTTGAAGAGAACTCGCATATAAATTTATGTTATGGGCCTTTAAAAACGCAAGGCATTCCTCATTGGTCGTTTCATAGACAGGCAAGCTAAAAGCGCAGCCCACACTTGAGCGAATGCAATTCGGGTTGTAAAAATCGCATTTGGGATTTGCTAGTACTAAGGCATCTATTTGTGTAGCGTCAGCAGTTCGTAATAATGCTCCCAAATTTCCAGGTTTTTCAATGCCCTCTGCGATAAGTATTAAAGGATTTTTGGGTAGGCTAATAGTCTTAGAGAGTTTGTGGTCTTTTTGAATTGCAATAGCCATAACTCCTTCTGTTGAGCCTCTATATGCAATTTTATCGTACACAGATTTGCTAATGGCGACAGTTTCAACTTCTACCTTGAGGTGCTCTAAGGAAGATGCTTCAATGATCTCAGGACAAAAAAGTAATTTTTCGAGGGTGTAATTCGCAGACAGGGCAATTTTGAGTTCCCTCAAGCCTTCGATGATGAACTTGCGGCTTTTGTTTCGATGCCTGCTTTTTTCTTGAAGCAGGACAATTTCCTTGATAAGGGGATTTTTATGACTTGTAATCGAAAGCATAAATCTCAAGAAAATTGTCCTTTGTCTTCAATATTATTGTCCGTATTTCTCCGAGTAACGATCGAACAAATCCTTCTGATAAGAATTTAGATTAATTGCTCGTCCGTCAATAAAAGCACTACTTAAAATATTTGTTCTCATGTCAAGAGCGTCACCTTCTGATACAAAAAGGGTAGCACTTTTGCCTACTTCAATACTTCCGTAGTTGTCGTCAATACCCAATATTTGAGCGGTATTTAGACTTATCATTTGAACAGCAGTTTCTTTATCTAGTCCTTTAGCTGCTGCTTGACCTGCGTGAAACGGAAGGTTTCTCGCTTGGTGATTGCTCATAGTGGCATTTTGTATACCCACTAAAAGCCCAGCATCGTGTAATTTTTTAGGAAGTTGATAGGCAAAGTCATAGGCCTGATCTTCTGAACTTGGAATGCGATGGGTTGTATTGACAAGCACAGGTACATTGTGTTCTTTTAATAAATCAGCTGTTTGTTCTGCCATAGTACCTCCAACCAGGACCACTTCTTTAACACCTGCGTTTTTGAGTTCTACCACTAAATCGGTAATCTCTTTTACTCCGTCTGCATAAGCGTAGAGTTTTTTACTGCCATCGAAAAGACCTCTACTGGCCTCATAGGGTAGGTGAGAACTGCTGTCATTACCATTGGCATAGGCCTGAGCCTGCTGCATAAATTCTACAATTTCTTCAACCTGCTTAGCATAGTTGTTATTTGGTCTATATGCTCTTGATTCTCCAGCCCACCATCTTCCTCTTCGAAAAGCATTAGGCCATCTCAGATGAATTCCATCGTCTACTTTTACAACCGCATCTTCCCAATTCCATGCATCGTATTGTACGATACTTGAAGTTCCAGAAATTCGGCCGCCTTGAGGAGTGACTTGTCCAAGGAGCACGCCATTGGGACGCATTGATTCTACTACCTGTGATTCTGCATTGTAGGCGATAATACTTCTTACATGAGGCAAAAAATCTCCGAGTTCGTCTTGATCGTTAGTAGCTCTTACGGCATTGATTTCAACTAAACCTAATGATTTAGAAGGTGCAATGAATCCGGGGTAGAGGTGTTTGCCGTCTGCTTGTATGATCATTCCAGAAACTTCTACGGCATCCATTTGTTGCCCCACATAGGTTATAACTCCGTCTTCGAAAGTTACCAAGCCGTTTTCAATAACGCTTCCATTTCCCACGTGAATTGTGGCTCCACTTATGGTGATTTTTTCATCTTGAGGTTTGCCCGGTACTTGTTGTGCATTGGAAACACTTGTGTGTAATCCAAAACAAACGCTTAATAATAGTGCTATATATCTCATGTTCTTTTTTTTAAATCGTTTCACATTCAAAATGTCTCTTCTTGTTTTGCACAGGTGTTTGTGTTTCTCCACCTTCTTTTTTAGTGACATTTAACATCGCCTTAATAAGTCTCATGCGCTCTTTTCGATTGCGCTCTTGAAGCTCTTTGTCTTTTTCAAAATCGAAAAAGGTTTGGCCTTGAATAATTGTTTTTTCTGCATAGGCATAAATCGAAAGGGGATGATCAGACCATAGCACCACATCTGCTTCTTTGCCAACAGCTATAGACCCAACCTTATCGTCGATATGAAGAAGCTTAGCAGGATTAAGTGTCACCATTTTCCAGGCTTCAATTTCTGATAAGCCTCCATATTTAACGGTTTTAGCGGCCTCTTGATTCAATCGACGAGACATTTCAGCATCGTCAGAATTTATGGCTACCGTAACACCTTCTCTAGACATAATAGCTGCATTATACGGAATCGCGTCTTTCACTTCGTATTTATAAGCCCACCAATCGCTAAATGTTGACCCGCCAACTCCGTGATTTTTCATTTTGTCAGCTACTTTATATCCTTCTAAAATATGGGTGAAGGTATTTACTCTGAATCCAAAGCGATCTGCAACCTTCATCAGCATATTGATTTCGCTTTGCACATAAGAGTGACACGAAATAAAACGCTCTCCTCTCAAGATTTCAGCAAGTGTTTCTAGTTCCTCATCAACGCGATAAGCAGCTCCACTTTCTTTTAGTGCCATATAATCTTGCGCTCGTGTAAAGTAGTCTACGAAAGTTTGTTCAACACCCATTCTGGTCTGTGGAAAACGCGCAAAACTTTGCCAGTTGGATTGTTTTACATTTTCACCCAATGCAAATTTGATATAGGGATCTGCTCCTTCAAAGAGTAATTCTTCAGCATTATTTCCCCATTTGAGTCGAAGGATGGCAGACTGACCACCTATGGGATTCGCAGAACCGTGTAGCAGTTGAATCGTTGTGACCCCTCCGGCTAAATTTCTGTAAATGTCAATGTCTTTTGCATCCACAACATCGGCCATTCTAACTTCTGCCGAAGAATTTTGCCCTCCTTCATTAATGGCAAAAGCGCCTATATGAGAATGCTCATCAACGATACCTGCGGTAAGGTGTTTGCCAGTAGCATCTATTTGCTGTGCACCACGTGCATTTAAGTTTTTACCAACGGCAACAATCTTACCGTTCTTGATATGCACGTCAGTTTGTTCTAAAATTTCTTCACCTGTCCAAACCGTGGCATTTTTGAATAAGAGGTGTTCTGACTTAGGCATCTGATCTTTTCCCATGCCCACATTTGGAAATCTCATGCTGCTCATCATTTCTGAAGAAGCAACTGTATTTTTCTTTTTGTCCTTTTTCTTTTCGTCTTCTGAAGCTGATGCTTTTTGTGCATTAAACTTCCAGTTCATACCATTATTAGCGACAACTCTTCCAGAGAATGATGAAGCATCGTCAATTCTGCTTTGAAATCTGTATAGCTTGCCTTCATCGTTCGAAAGAGTGAAGTTCAACCATGGAAAGTCATAACTCACTTTAGAAGTGTAAGACATATCATTTGAAGTAGCCTTCATATTTGGCTTTTTGCTGCTTCCACTAATACTTACTTCAAAATTGTGATTTTTAAACGCTAAGTTGTAATCGCCTTTCAGATTAATCACGCTTCTGTCTTCAAGTACGTGTGGCTCCCCTTGAACCCAGTTTTCATAAATCACAAAGTCTTTGGCGAACAAATCGCCTTTGGTTACAATAAAATTGGCTTGAAACCCTTCTTGGAGTTGACCAAGGCTGTTTTCCTGCTTTAACATTTGAGCTGGAATTTGAGTAAGGCCTTTAAGAATAAATTCTTTTGAAGCACCCCTTTCCATTGCTTTTCTCAAGTTAGAAAAGAACGATTTAGAGGATGAAAGTCCCTTAGAACTTATTGCAGATGAAAATCCTTCGTCTTCTAAAATAGCTAAGTTAGAAGGAGCTTGCTCCCAGAATCGCAGGTCACTCAAATTAACGTAGGCAGCGTTAATGGGATCAGATACATCGTAGGCCTTGGGAAAATTGACGGGTACCACAAGACGTGTATTGTATTTTTTGAGCAAGTCGAGATGTTCAAATTCGTCACCTCCGCCCAATACATTGTAGGTCTGACCAAATTGCTGTGCAATTTTAGCCGCTTTAAAAGCGTTTCCGCGATCGCCGGCTTCAAAGAAATAAGGTTGATTCTGCTGATCGAGCATCGCTTCTAAAGATTTATCACGCGTATCACTCAAACCTTGACTGTACCAGCGCAAGTCGTGATTTACTTGTCTCAACAAGGCTTGGCTACCCATAAGAGATCCTGGGTAGGATTGTCTTGAGGTTACGCTTTTAGAAAATGAAAAATATTGTCCTGATGCCGTGTGAAGTACACGAGAAGCATTGTTCCCTTTATCGTTTAGGGTCACTAAAGTTCCATTACCTCTTGCGATTCCATCTGCATTATGACTATTGACTGTACCGAATCCCATAGACCTCAGTTTTGCAGCGTCTTTGGCACTGTATTCTAACAAATCAAATGCCTGAACCTCTGCTCTTATGTGATCATTCCAATAATAACCTTCTCGGGTTGCGTCGTACTGTACCGATCTTCCGCTTCCTGTGGCTCTTTTGGGATTTGGAATTCCAAAACTTGAAAAAAGCTCAATAAAAGAAGGATAGATTACGTATCCTTTCATGTTGTGAGTTACAGTGTTTGCAGGAACTTTTACGTTTTTTCCAACGCTGACTACCTTTCCTTTGTGAATGAGGATTGTAGCATTTTTAACGAGTGTTTCTGCATCGGTATATACATCTGCTCCTTGAATGGCAGTGTAATTCGAGTTGTTCGAAAGCACTCTTGAGTTTGTTGGAAAATAGTCTTGTGCATTACCCAGGTAGAACACCAAGGCAAATGCGAAAAATAAAATCTTTTTCATTGCTTCGAGTAAATTGTTAGTCCTAATAAAAGTAAAGGAAATTATATCAATTACAAAGTCCTAATTCGGGCTTCCAACCATATTTTTCAGCGCTGATTAAATGCCTAGTGACCATTTGATAGCTCTTTATTCCTTGCCTTTGACGGTTGCTTTTTAAAAACAGATCAAAGACCTTTTTAAATAATGGTTCTAATGGATTATTGTAGGCGTTCCAAAATTGCCGCATTTCGCTCCATTGATTTTTGGCATTTTCTGGGATACATTCGCTCAAATCTTCATAGAGCTCAGCATCAATTTGATAAATATCATTTAAGCAATACAGTAGGGCCGAAAGATTAGCATCGTAGTTTAGGTTCTTATTTTCACTGTTCATTCCGATATAAATGCCTATAAAATTGGCTTGGTCTTCGGGGGCAACTCCAAGTTGGTGCGCAATTTCATGGGTTGCCACTGTACCCAATTTGAAATGAGGTAGTTTGGCGTTCACTTGCGCCTCGTGTGTAAATGGATTGTAATATCCCCCATATCCCATATAAGAGAGTAGGGTTGAAATCAAAGACGACTTAGGAGAAGAGGGTAGCAGCTTTTCGAAACGTGCATCTTGTTCGACATAAGTGTTTCTAGCTTCCTTGTAAATTTCATTAGTGCTGAGCAATTCTTCCTTTGGGCTCCTGCTTTCTAAGTCGTTGAGGTTAGTTAATAATCCAAGGGTGTAATGTATGAGATCACCCTGATTGATATTGTAGTTTTCTTTTTGTTGAGGTAGGATGTTTTTTTGATAGTTCAGTGACCAGTTCACAAAGAACACAGTGTATAGCGAACTTCCTGTAAAAAGGGTGCCCCATAAAATAGCGACTTTTAGGGCTTTGGAAGTTTTAGGGTGAAAAAATTTGAAGACTCCTACAAGAAAACTTGTGAATAATGCAACGTAAAATACATCCCCTAATGAAAAAGAAAAAAGTGCTGTGAGCTGCCGTAAAAATGATCCTGTACTACAAAAACAATAGGTAGAAAAGTTGAGTATCCATTGAGGCTGCCAAAACAACAGCAATTGGAAAAGCAAAATAAGGACACAAAAAAAGGCAGTGCCAAATTGTAAAATTTTAGCACCGCCTTTGGGTTTTATAAATGCAGTTAATTTATTCTTCAATACTTACGAGTTCAATCTGAAAAATAACATCAGTATTGGGTGGAATAACATTCCCAGCTCCTCGATTACCCCAAGCCAATTCTGTGGGAATTCTAAATAGTTTTACATCACCTACGCGCATTCCAAGGACACCTTCTGTAAATCCTGGAATCATTTGTGTCTCTTTCTGAAATGGCATTTTCATAGGTTCAAAAACACCTTTGTGCATGCCATTGATGTTGTCGAAATTAGGATCTTCAAAAGCGATATTATACACGCTTGTATCGAAAAGTGTTCCGTCAGTTAGCCATCCTGCGTAATTTAAATTGACGGTTTGACCTATTTTTGGTTTTGCACCTTCTCCTTGGTTTCGAACAACGATTTCAAGACCAGAGTTTGTGATTTCTGCATCGGCAAAAAGCTCTTCAAAGGTTGCTGCTCTCTCAGCTTGAGCTTTTTCTTGCTTGAGTTTGGCCTCTTTTTCTTCACCGAAGTAAGCCTTTAGTATTTCTACTTCATCAAAGTTTTTAGCCTCATTCCCAATACGAATAATTTTTACCTTATTCATGGTAATAGGCGTTTCTGGTTTGTCTGAGGCATCTGTTTTAGTAGTGGCAATGGAATCTAAGACCTCAAAACCTTCTACGAGTTCTCCGAAAACTGTGTGACGACCATCTAACCAAGGGGTGGGAACATGAGTGATAAAAAACTGACTCCCATTGGTTTTTGGCCCTGAATTGGCCATAGAGAGGATACCTTTTTTGTTGTGAACCAGCGAATCAACGATTTCGTCTTTGAACTTGTATCCTGGATTTCCTGAGCCTGTTCCTGTTGGATCTCCTCCTTGAATCATGAATTCTTCTATAACCCGATGAAAGCTTACTCCATCGTAATAGGGTTTGTCTTTGTAGGCTTCATTAACATAGGGGTTGTTTCCTTCGGATAGACTTACAAAGTTTGCCACTGTAACTGGCGTTTGTTGTTCGTTTAATTTAAGCAACATATCTCCTTCTGTAGTTTGTATCAAGGTGTACAATCCGTCGTCTAAATGTTTGTATTGGTTACAGGCAATCAAATTAAGCCCGACGAGTAATAATGTGATAAAGCGCATTTTGTGTTTTTTAATAATTAAGTATTTAGCAGTGCATACAATTGCCCTGACCAAGACTCAAAGGTAAGCAAATCGGCACGCAGTTCTAATAGTATTAATTACAAAAAAAGCGGCTTTATTTTTCAAAGACCTTTAAAAGGAAGTACAGGGCTAATAGTGATAGACCTAAAATCAGTAATGTTGGAGCTCCGGCCCAAGACATTATTTTAAAGAGACAGCCTAAAATTCCAAAGCATAAGCCTAAATATTTGATGCGCTTGAGGAAGGTTTTAGTCATAAAATTATTGTAGAGTGTATTATGGGTTGCTTTGCTGCTTCAAGATTTCGAGTTCTAAAATGAGAATTTCGTTAGGACCTATTTTGTCTAAGTCTCCTTTGTAACCGTAGCCTAAAAAAGAGGGTAGGTAAAACAATCCTCTCTCTTTTTCGGAGAGTTCTTTAATAGCAGAACGCAATCCGGTGAATAATTTTTCCTTGTCAACTACTGTTGTTTGAATGTCAGTCCAGGTTTGATCGTATATAAGCTTGTTGTTGATGTCGCTCAATCGGTATTTGAAGTCTACCGTTTCACCTGATTTTATTTTTTGTGCACCAGGTTTAGCGTTTACCAATGATTTGTAATACCAGAATCCGTAAGAACTTCTGACATAACTGTTTAAGGTATCTTTTAAAATCAGCTGTTCAATCAATTGCTCTTCACGTTCAAGGAGTTGTTTATTTCGGTCAATACTTGATTTACTAACTTGATGAGAACTGATAAATACCGGTTTTCTTGGTATAGGCTCGTTGCAAGAAAAAACGAAGATTAAAAATGAGCTTATTATTAATCGAATCACTTTCATATTAGGGATGTTCTGTCGTTATGATTTTTCGGAATTTTTTCACCGTTTCTTCTATAGTTAGCATGCTTTTTCCGCCCGCAGCATTCTTATGCCCTCCACCAGAAAAATGTTTTCTCGCGAATTGATTGACATCGAAGTCACCGATAGAACGAAACGAGATTTTGACCATTTGCTCTTCTTTGTTTTCAATGAAGATTGCGGAAAAGTGCACGTTTTCTATGCTGAGGCCATAGTTTACAAAGCCTTCGGTGTCTCCTTTTTTAAAGTTGTTTTTTTCTTTTTCCTCACTGCTGATAAAGGTGTAGGCGGTTTTCTTTTCTTCAACGACCTCAAGGTTATTTAGACAGCAACTCAGGAGTTTAAAGCGGTCGTATGAATTGTTATCGAATAATTTTCGTTGTATTTCTGTTTTGTCGGCTCCAAAATCTATGAGCTCAGCGGCGATTCTTAGGCTTGTAGACGTGGCACTTTCATATTTGAAAGATCCTGTGTCTGTAAGCATCCCCGTATAAATACAAGTGGCGATGTCGCTGTCGAAATATTGTTTATCACCAAAGGCCGAAATAAAATTGTAGACCATTTCACAGGTTGAGCTCATGTGCTCGTCAGAATATTGGTATTCGGCGTAATCATCAGGTGAAATGTGGTGATCGATCATCAAAAAAGGTGTTTTTGATTTTTGAAGCAGTGTAGAAAGGATAGGCGTTCGACTGAAATGATTAAAATCTAAAGTGCAAATAAGGTCTGCCTTTGTGATGGCCTGGTAGGCGGAATTAAAATCTTTATCTGCAATAATAATATCCTCTGATTTGGGCATCCATTTTAGAAAATCAGGAAAATCATTTGGGGAAACAATACTGGTCTGGTGCTTTAACTTATCCAAAAATAATTGGAGTGCCAGTGTAGAACCCAAAGCGTCTCCATCTGGATTTTGATGGGGAATGATTGCAATTTTGATGGGCGTTTCAAGAATTTTCTTGAGTTTTTCAAAGTTTGTAAACAACATAATACAAAGGTAAGATATAACTTTAGCATGTTTTAAACTGTTGTTAATTTTGAAATAAAACCAGATGAAACCATTTCTTTTCACACTTCCAATTCTTCTTTTAGCCTTCTCCTGCGCAAATCAAACTAAGAATTCATCTTCAACACTCGAGGGTAAAGCAGATCAGTACAGCATTCGGATCGCCCTTGGATCTTGCAATAAAGTAGACCAAATCAATGTATTTTGGGATGATATTGCCGAGCAGTATCCAGAAGCTTTTGTTTGGTCAGGAGACATCGTTTATGCTGACTCAGATGACATTACGGTGATTCAAGCCGAGTACAGCAAACAAAAAGAAATAAAAGCTTATGCTGAGCTTAGTGAACAAACCCAAATATTTGGAACATGGGACGATCATGATTACGGTAAAAATGACGGTGGTCAAGAATTTGAATTAAAAGAAGAAAGTCAGCAGGCTTTATTAGATTTCTTAGATGTTCCGCAGGAGGATGATAGGCGCGCTCAAGAAGGTGTTTACACCTCGCACATACTCGAAAATGATTACGGAACAGTCGAACTGCTTATGCTCGACACGCGTTATTTCAGGTCTTCCTTAGTTCCTGATACCGAAAACGGCAGACGATATAAAGCCAACACGGACACTTCAACAACCTTATTAGGTGAAAAGCAATGGAGTTGGTTAGAAGAAAAGATTGAAAATAGTCAGGCCAATTTTTTGGTGATTGTGAGTAGTATTCAACTCTTATCGAATCAACACCAATTCGAGAAATGGGAAAACTTACCGCACGAACGTGAAAGAATGTTAGCCCTAATCAAACGCTTCGCAGATAAAAATATAATCGTGGTTTCAGGTGATCGACATATTTCTGAATTTTCATCCATGTCAATTGGAACGCAAAAGCAATTAATTGATTTTACCAGCAGTGGTCTCACTCATTCATACAGCTCTTTTTCTGGAGAGCCCAACCCTTTTCGTTTAAAAGAAGTCGTTTCAGACCCATCTTATGGGATTATTGATTTTAATTTAAAGGAGAATTCGGTGCATGCTTATATGATGGGAGATGCCAAAGAGGTGCAGCAGGAGTTAAAAGTCAATTATTAATTACGAATAGATTAAATTTGCAAAAAAAATACGCATGACAACAAATCGAACTTTTACCATGATCAAGCCAGATGCTGTTAAAAACGGACACATCGGCGCTATTCTCGATAAAATCAACGCTTCAGGATTTAAAATTGTAGCGATGAAATACACGCATTTGAGTAAAGCAGATGCAGAACGCTTTTACGCTGTGCATAGTGAGCGTCCTTTCTACGGCGAATTGGTGGAGTTTATGTCAAGTGGACCTATTGTTGCTGCAGTCCTAGAAAAAGAAAATGCAGTTGAAGATTTTAGAGTACTTATCGGATCTACAAATCCAGAAGAAGCTGCAGAAGGAACGATCAGAAAGCTATATGCCACTAGTATTGGAGAAAATGCAGTACATGGATCTGACAGTGACGAAAATGCGGCTATTGAATCTGATTTTCACTTCTCTCAGCGCGAGATTTACTAAAGCAGTACCACTTTCTTGACCACAGCAGTTTCGAACTGATTATTTATGAGCTCGGCAATTTTTTCTTTGCCCATAGCTAATTCTTGACGCAGTGAGGCTGAACTAATGGCCAGTTTCAAAATGCCATTTTGAAAGCTGATATCATTGATGTATTGCAAGAGATTTGAACCTAGTGCTTCTTTGCACGCCTTGGTAACATCTACTTCAAGAAGACCATTTTGCAATTTGTTTTCCTGATAAAATTCACCTAAAACGGTATTTATTTTCTTGATATTATCGTCTTGCATTGTTAATAGTTCAGCGGTGTGAATTTACGGTAAACTAGAAGTCTTGACAACTTTTGATCAAAGAGGTGAAGTTCTTCAGTAGTTAATTTTTTTAGCTCATAACTTATGAGTTCTTGCCCTACGATTTGAATTAAAACAGACTCATTTGAATCTTTTTGTAGCGTGAATCGCTGTTCGGCCTCATTGGCGAAAAATTTACCGTCCACTCTGGAGTCTAATTTTTTCAGAATGCCCTGATTTTCATCGATAAGCTGAAAGAAATCCACCGTTGAACTGTAGGCAAATGCTTTAGAAGAACCGTTTTGAAAGCGCACTTCTTGAATTTGCCAATAACCACCTAATTGATTTAGGTCTACCTGCGACTTACAAGCAGATAGTATTAGTAATAAACAGATACAAAGATTTCTAAAAGCTTGCATTAAAACTCGATGATTTTAAAGGATTGATTGGTTTGTTCTACCACCTCTTTTGTGCGTTTAAGGTCTGTGTCTGATATAAAAACCTGCCCAAAGGTTTTTTCTTTAACCAATTGCACTAAATGGGTCACTCTTCGATGATCTAATTTGTCAAAAATATCATCTAAGAGTAAAATAGGCTTTATGTTGTTACGCTGATTGAGCAGCTTGTATTGGGCTAGTTTCAAAGCGATTAAAAAGGTTTTTTGCTGGCCTTGACTTCCAAATCTTTTTATAGGATGCCCAGAAAGGTTGAATTGTAAATCGTCTTTGTGAATTCCTTTGGTGGTGTATTGCGCCATTCGATCTTTTGCAAGGAAATCTCTCAGTAGCACTTCGAATTCATTTTCGATTAAATCTGATTTATACCCTAAGGAAACCACTTCATTGGATTGACTCAAATGCTCGTATTGCTGAATGAATTGCGTTTCAAAATCAGTGACGAATTCCATGCGTTTTCTATGAAGTTGCTCCCCAAATTCAATCAACTGTCGATTGTAGACCTCAAGGGTGTCTTGTTGAAAGGTATTGTTGGCTGAAAAATACTTCAAAAGGGCATTTCGCTGATTCAGAGCTGCATTGTACTGCAATAAATGCTCTAAATACATTCGGTCGTTTTGAGCAATCATTCCATCTAAAAACTTTCTGCGCGTATCACTTCCCTCGACAATAAGATCAATGTCCATAGGTGAAATAATTACAAGAGGAAGTTGACCGATGTGTTCACTGATTTTAGTGTAAACTTTTCCGTTTTGCTTTACGACCTTTTTGTGATTCTTTTTAAAACTGATATGGACAGTGATGTCTTTTTCGTTTTTGTTAAACCCTCCTTCAACTACAAAAAAATCTTCTCCATGTGAAATGTTTTGGGTGCTCAAATGATTGAAGTATCCCTTGGTAAAGCAAAGGTGATAAACGGCATCTAATACCGTTGATTTACCTGTTCCATTAGCTCCGATAACGCAATTGATTTCGGAGTCAAATTCCGTTTCGAAGTTCTTGAAATTCTTGTAGTTAATTAATGTGAGTTTCTCCAGGTACATAGCTCATAACGAATGCGTAAAAATAAGCATATCTTGACTTTAGGCATTTATGGATAAAAATTATATTTTTGCGCGACAAATTGTGAATTATGGCGACTTACAAAAGACGAGGATATAAGGCAAAGACCAATAAACAAGATCAGGCGAATCAGCATCAAGATAGTACAACTGCGGAAGTATTCAGTTCTCTAGACGAAACTGCATCAAAAACAGAGCAGTGGGTTGCGAAATACCAAAGAATCATCTTAGGTGCTATTGTAGGTATAGCCGTAGTGACAATTGGTTTCTTGGGATACACTCAATACGTGTTAGAACCTAAAGAGACTGAAGCCGCTAACGAACTGTACTATCCACAACAGTATTTCGAACTTGCCCTACAAGACGGAACAGCTCAAGATTCTTTATTGACCCTTGCGCTTTATGGAAGTGAAGGTAAATACGGCTTTTTAGATATCATTGAAGAGTATTCTGGAACGAAAGCTGCTAATATGGCTGAATACGGAGCAGGAATGGCTTCTTTAAATCTTAAGGACTACCAAAACGCCATCGCTTATTTGGATGGTTTTTCATCAGACGATGCCATCCTCGGAGCTTTAGCAAAGGGTGGAGTTGGAGATGCATTTTCACAGCTCGATCAGTATGAAGATGCCTTGGAATATTACATTGCTGCTTTTGAGCACTCTGACAATTCATTTACTACACCTAAGTTTTTGTATAAAGCTGCGGTATTAGCTATAGAGTTAGGTCAAAAATCAAAGGCCAAGTCATATATCGAAGAAATCAAGTCTAAGTATCCAGATTCTGCAGAAGGACAATACGCAGAAGCTTTGGTAGCTATGTTAGGAGCTTAAATGGCCACTGATTCTAGAGACTTAAGTGCGTTAGCCACTAACTTAAAGGTTGATAAGAGCTCGAAAATAGCTGTAATCACCGCGGAGTGGAATCCACAGATTACAACCAATTTGAAACAAGGGTGTCACAATAAGCTCATTGCTTTAGGTATTCCCGATTCAAATGTGCTTCATTATTCAGTTCCAGGAACTGTTGAATTGACATACGCTGCAGCAAGAGTGTTATCCAAAAACATTGCGGATGCAATTGTTGTGATTGGAAGCGTTATTAGAGGAGAAACTGCCCACTTTGATTACGTATGCCAGTCTGTTACTCAAGGGGTAACTCAACTTAATCTAAAAGCAGAAATTCCAATTATTTTTTGTGTACTTACCGATGATACTTTGGAGCAGGCCATAGCTAGAAGTGGAGGAAAACACGGAAATAAAGGCGAAGAAGCGGCAATAGCGGCACTTCAAATGATTGGCTTATAAGTTTCCATCCTCGGTTTTGTTTTTTTAACTTTAGACTTTAGAAATACGTTTTTTATGGCTGCATTTTTACGTATGAAGAAAAACCGAACGTTTTCGTACAAACCACGATTTTATAAGGGTAAAACCAACCCGTATAAGGTAGAGCACAAGTTTGATGAATATCGCACTACGGTCAATAACAATAGAGGTTTAAAAGCAAAAATTCAATCGGTACTCAACGACTACGGTGTAGACTCAGATCCATGGGTCAGGTACCGAATGCTTATAATTATTGCTGTTCTAAGCCTAATTTTTTTGTGGATAATCGATTTTGATCTTTCAATATTTACAGATTAGATGCAGCTTATAAAACCCCTTAGTTCACATGTAGCAAATCAAATCGCGGCTGGAGAGGTTGTTCAGCGTCCTTCGTCTGTTGTAAAAGAATTACTCGAGAATGCTATTGATTCAGGAGCAGACGAGATTGAATTGCGTCTAAAAAAAGGAGGTAAGCAAGAGATTCACATCTTAGATAACGGTACAGGAATCTTTTTGGAAGACATAGAGCTGGCTTTTACGCGGCACGCTACTTCTAAAATTCAAAAAGCTGAAGATTTATTTGCACTCGCAACTAATGGTTTTAGGGGAGAGGCCTTAGCGTCTATAACCGCTATTTATGAAGTTGAGTTGCGCACCAATACAACAGAAGAGCCTTCTGGCTATCTCTTTCGAATAGCAGGTGATGAAAGTCACAAGCCCGTTGAGTGCATCTGTAAAAAGGGGAGTAGTCTTCGAATCAAAAACCTGTTTTTTAACATCCCCGCCCGAAGGAATTTTTTAAAAAGCGATCAAGTTGAATACAAGCACTGCTTGGAAGAATTCACGAGAATTGCTCTTCTGCATACTGAGATCAGCTTCAAGTTTTTTCACAATGACCAACTTATTTTTGATTTAACACCCGAAAATAGGCGAGGGCGTATACAACATTTGATCAGTAAAAAAATCAACGCACAGCTCATCCCCGTCAAGGAAATTACCGATGCAGTTGAGGTAGAAGGTTTTATTGTAAAGCCTGAATTTGCCAAAAGAACCAGAGGGCAGCAATATTTTTTTGTGAATAATAGATTCATACGCAGTCCCTATTTACACAAGGCTGTAATGGATGCTTTTGAAGGCCTTTTGCAGCGTGAGAGTATACCAGGCTATTTCATTGAACTGCGTGTTCCAGCGGATAAAGTAGATGTGAATATTCATCCGACCAAAGCTGAAGTTAAATTCGAAGAAAATCATCTGATTTTTACCTATTTGAAAACCGCGATAAAGCACGCTTTAGGCCAATACGGGGTGCATGCTTCATTAGAGTTTGATTTAGATCCAAATCTCATACCTTCGTACAAGACGATTACAACAGATGTCAAAGAAACTCCTCAGATTAAGGTCAATTCCAATTTTAATCCTTTTTCAAAGACATCTACAACAGAGATAAAGGCTAATCGAGCGCTTTACAACCAAGAGGATAGTTTTAGCAGCATTGCCTTTGTTGAAGATGAGGTTCAGGGTGAGTTGGCTTATGAAAATGTAAACTTTGAATTGTATACAGATCACCACATTCAGTGGTCCAATAAATACATTGTTATTGTCGATTCTACTGGAGAATTGCTTGTAGTTGATCAGTACAGAGCACATCAGCGCATCATTTACGAATCGATGCTCAAAAAAATCACCTTAGAAAAAGGGGGGAGCCAGTCACTTTTATTTCCGACTGTGATCAAGTATGACATCCAAGACCTCAATCGATTTAAAGAAATCGAAGGACATTTGGTTGAAATGGGATTTGTTTTTGAGATCAAATCTGATCATGAAATTGAACTTCAATCGGTTCCTAATTTTTATCCAATAGCCAAATGCGAAGATCTGTTTGAAGATTTAATGAAGGCTTTAGAAGAAAATGAGGTGCAAAACGCGCAATTGTCTTTTGCGGATATCACCGCCAAAACAATCAGTAAGCACATGGCGATTCGAGGAGGAGAGAGCCTAAATTTTGAAGCTAGAAAGAAAATAATCACTGACCTCAATCAATGTAAAGAGCAATTGCTGAGTCCATTCAATAAAAAGATATATATTAGAATTTCTCAGAGTGAGATTTCAAAAAAAATGTTTTAAGCTATGTTTTCGAACCTTCCCAATGCCGTAAGGCTTATTCTTATTGGTAATATTTTACTTTTTTTAGTCACTCAAACCTATGGTCCAGTGATGGTAGAGTATTTGGGATTGTGGTTTATCGAAAATCCCAATTTTGAATATTGGCAGTTGGTTTCGCACATGTTCATGCACGGAGGCTTTGCTCATATTCTTTTCAATATGTATGCCCTTGTCGCTTTTGGAGGTCCTCTTGAGCGGATGTGGGGTAGCGAGAAGTTCTATTTTTTCTACTTCTCTGCAGGTTTAGGTGCTGCGCTTTTGCATACTGCTGTGAACTATTACAATTTTCAAAGTGCTGTTGATGCAATCGTGGAGTCTGGAGTCAATCGTTTTGATTTGATGCAAGCGCTCACCTCAAGCAATGGTGCAGATTACAATGTATTGGAAAATGAGGTGCCGTATCACTTGGTTG
>Ga0213859_10000072_pt1 | contig 43588 bp, 58 predicted proteins | sample PICome_2_FD_160133 | JGI IMG/M metagenome (GOLD analysis project Ga0213859, IMG submission 160133) | Coastal seawater microbial communities near Pivers Island, North Carolina, United States - PICO304 | ecosystem: Environmental > Aquatic > Marine > Coastal | place: USA: North Carolina...
CAATAATTTGTAAAGTAAAAGACGAAGGTAATTTATATATCACAGCAGAAGGGTTAGCTTTACCTTGTTGTTGGACTGCTGGACGTATGTATAAATGGTGGCACAAAGATCCTAAAGTAGAACAAATATGGGACTTTATTGACGGTGCCGGCGGCAAGGATGCATTAAATGCAAAAACACACGGTTTAAAAGCTATATTTGATACTGGTATCTTTGATAATATAGAAAATAGTTGGCAAAAATCTAGTGTGAAAGAAGGTAAGTTAAAAGTTTGTGCTATGAAGTGCGGAGCCGAGTTTGATCCTTTTGGTGCGCAATTCAAATAAGTACTGCATATGAACGAGACAAAATATCCATCTGACACTTTTTGCATTTTACCGTGGGTACACTTGAGTACACGACCCGACGGTAGTATGCGTGTTTGCTGTACAGCAAATGCAAGTAGTGTTGGGCCTACTAATGATAAAGAGCACGGCGGTCAAGTAGGCATTCTTAAAACTGAAGATGGCAAACCAAACAATCTTAATGTAAGTGATTTTTTAAGTAGTTGGAACAGCACATATATGAAAAATGTGCGTAAGCAAATGCTTAATGGCGAAGTTCCGTCGAGTTGTGTAAAGTGTTTTAAGGAAGAAGCAGCAGGTCATCGCAGTAAGCGTCAGTGGGAAACACACTATTGGAGTCAAAGAGTAGATGTTGATAAACTTATAGAAGAAACTCTTGATGATGGCAGTGTGCCGCCGCAGTTAGCATATATTGACTTACGTTTTGGCACAAAATGTCAATTAGCATGTGTAATGTGTTCACCACATGACAGTAGCGGATGGATAAAAGATTATAAAGCAATCTTTCCTGAAGTAGAAAATGCAAGTCTAAAAACTACTATGCAGTGGAAAGACAAAGGCAGTTATAACGGCAGCAGTTATAACTGGCACAAACAAAATCCTGTGTTTTGGGAACAATTTTACGATCAAATTCCTAACATGCAGCAGATATATTTTGCCGGCGGCGAAAGTCTAATTATCGAAGAGCACTACGAAATACTAGAAGAATGCATACGACAAGGTCATGCAAAAAATCTCGAGTTGCGCTATAATTCAAATGGTGTTGAATGGCGGGATGATTTGTTTGATTTATGGAAAGAGTTCAAACTTGTAAGATTTCATTACAGTGTTGATAGCATACATGAAATGAATGACTATATACGTTACCCAAGTCAATGGAGTCGTACTGAAGAAGTATTTAGAATATTAGACGAGCAAACAGGCGACAATGTAGAAATAACAGTTGCATGTGCAGTACAAGCACTTAATGTTTATTATCTTCCTGATTTTATAAAATGGAAAGTTACCCAAGGGTATAACAAAATAAACATGTGGCCGTTTGGTGCTGGCGGCATAAACTATCATTTTGTTTATCACCCACCGCACTTAAATGTAAAAGTTTTGCCAGAATGGTTTAAAGCAGAATGTCGTAAGAAATACGAAGATTTTTATCCTTGGTGGGAAGCTAACTGGGAAAAAAGTATACCTGCTTGGCACAAAGGTAAAGTAGAATATGAGCAATGGCGTGATGCCGATTACGGCATAAAACGATTAGAAGGTATGTTGCAGTTTATGGAAAGTGAAGATTGGAGTGTTCGACTTCCTGAAACAAAAGAATTTATCGAATTATGCGATAAGCAGCGTGGACTCAACTGGAAAACAGTATTTCCGGAAATGAAAGATATTTTTAAAGGACTTTGATATGGTTGTAAATGAATATTTAAGAGAGCATTATATGCTACCGATGGATCATCCTATTGCAGTAGAGAACATGCGTAGACATATATCTAAAGCAGAACTTTATGATGATGTGTTTACAAAAGATGAGCTAGACGACATATGGAAACAATGTTTTAGATCTAATAGACAGCCTCGCATGAATAGAAATGGCACTGTTTTAGTAGCTGGTGATTTACAAGAAATATATTTTCAATATAAAGAACGTATTGATAGTCTTTTGGGGCCTAAGGCAGAACAATCACCTAGCATAGGCGGAAATTATTTTATTACACCACAGCAGTATGGCTTGCATAACGATAGTATACGTCCTGAAGATTTTGAGAATACTTACAAGTGGACGCCTTTGAATCACGAACGTCGAAAATATACAACATGGAAAAACTTTCTAATGCCACTATGGATTGGCACTCACCATGACGAAGTTGATGGAGGTCAAATAGCTTTCTTTGACCAAAGGCATATTGACTGGGCACACGTATATAACGGCGGCGCTCTTGTTCCTAACATAGCAAGTGTTTATAAAATATCAACAGATTACACAGACTTACAATTCCATGATGGCAACGGAAATGCTATACCTAAAGAAAACAATGCCACACCGTTTGATAAAGAAACTCACAAGCAGTTTATGAATACTCCTTATGATAGACTTCAGGGATTAAGCATAGAAGAAGTTTATGATTGGGTTCCAGGAACAGCAATGAGTTTTGACGCTGTACAATTGCATAACAGCAACGAAGGATCTAAAGACAAAAAGATGAAAATGTGGAACGCAAAGATGGGTCTACTGTTAACTTATCTTGTAGAACTGGATGATGATCTATTAGCAGATTGGCGCAAAGAACAAGCTAAGATGTGATTAGTTTGTTGTAACTTCTAATTACACAATCTCTATATTCTTTGTATTTGTGTTTTGCCCATCCGTGAGCAATCATGTGTATTCTTGGTGTATTGCTGTTGTTCCAAACAGCATGATTTGTGCTTATGTTAATAATTCTAGAATCGCCCGACTGCCATGGTACTAGACCTGTACCTTCCATACCAAAAAAGCAATCCTCCGGATTATTTAAGGCAAAATTAAATGCTTGTAATTTATTTTTGTCATTATCTCTATGCGGTAGTATATATCCACCTGGTTCAAGAAGCATAAATCTTACACGTAAGTATTGATCTAACGGTAAATTATTTTTAAAAAAGTTAGTAGTAACAGGACATTTATCAGCTATTTCTGTCCAGTGCATATCAGGCAATTCGTCCAAGTTAGGGTATTGGTCGTCACCTTGAGTAATGTGTTTACCTCTACCATGTAACACTAGACTTTTCCACCCTGCATGAGATTCGCCATCAGTTCTATGTGCATAAAATTCAGGAAGCAAAGAAGCAGCCTCTTTATACATTTCACGATAAGGCATTTCTATGTCTAAACGTAAAGTTGTAATATTAGATTCATTTATTATCCATTCTAATTTTTCATCATCGGAAAAATTGCTTGGAATAGCTTTTACATTATCATAATGTTTTTCTTGTCTACGTTGTTCAAAGAAGTTCGAGATAGCTTGTGTAGTATTCATAAAGATCTTTCCTCCATTCGTAATTTACAATAGGATCGGGATTATTTGTCAGTTGTGATACTGGAGTATTACAAAATCCGGGAGAATCTGTTTCACTGCTAGGTAAAATCCCACGAATAATACTTTTATTACCTGCTTTACACTCAGCTAACGCAAGTATTTTTATCATTAAATTGAAGTGTATTTGGCTATACAAGTAATAAGTTTTTTTGTAAGATAGAATATTACTGAAGTTATATAAAGTATTTCTATTGGTGCGAACACTATGTTTGAATTGTTCGATTTCAAAAAAGCTTTTTCGTTCAAAATGAATACTCATTTTTTGTAATCTTTGTTTAAGATCACTAAAGTTAGTGGATAAGTTTTCTAAAAATTGTTTTTCGTAATCATTTATAACATTTCTATCGCTTACGTGTAAATGATAATTGCCGCTAAAGCATAAATCAGCAAAATTTTCACCTGTGTAATTTTGTACAATATGACGTGTAAATTCTAATTGTTTTTCGTTGATATCATTGAATTCAATAGTATGTACATTTGGACATTTGTCTATAATAGCTAATGCTTGAAGCCCGTTAGCTGGAGTTACAATACGATGTATATCTGTATTTTTTTCTTTCATTAACGGTTCTGTAGCACAGTTAAAAACTATATCACTTAGATTAGTTTCTATACGTAGGTAACTACCCCATTTTTGTGTGAAGTCGTTATACATAAAAAATTTATGTCTACGCTGCTCATCAGTAAACGGACTTATGGAGTATCCATTTTCTAAAAGTTTTGAAATTATTTCGCCGCCTTTTTCAACAAAACTATATGACTTGCTGCCTTTTCCTTTGCGCATCCATATTGGAGTATAGTGATCATGAAAGTTATCTTCGGAGCGTTCAATGTTGACTAATGAAACATTTTTGCTATAATCGTATTTTGGACTTCCGCATTTTTGATAGGCTTTACTACTGATAACAAAACACTGATTGTGTAATTGATAATATCTGTCACCAAAATCTAAAATGTGTCCTAGTAGTGCATTGTCATGTAGATTCTCTTCTAACAAATACGACATATGTATAGGATCAAACGTATTAGACAGTTTTGTAAACAGTGCAAACTTACTTGTTTCTGTAGCTAAAGATTCAAATGCTTCATCAAAAGAAGTGAAATATTTGTACAAAACATCGTGTCGAACTGTTCCTTCGAGTAAATTATAGTATATTTGTTTTGCAAGGGGGTCTTGTATTTCTTCGTCATCGATAATATATATTATGATATCATTGCGTAAAGTCTTTCTCATAAAGTATTTACACATTGCACTTGTGTGCTAAATATTTCATGATATGTAGTAAGCAATTTACGGATCTTAATTTAAGATTATTTGCCCATAGTGTAAAGAGTTGTTGTAAAACTGACGAGACAGATTTTACTATAGAAGATATGCAAGAGCATGGTCCTATGGTTTTCTTAAAACACAGAGAGTTAGTGGAAAGACGTAAAACACATTTATGGGAAAACAAATTACCAGATGCGTGCAATTTTTGTGCAAAAACAGAACCTAATAGCATGCGTAAGTTTTGGAATAAATGGCCAGAACCTACTAGAGATAGTAAACGTGAAGAAATAGAAAACACAGATCATTTATTTTACTTTGAAATTGTAAGTTCCACTGCTTGTGATCTAGCGTGTATATACTGTAATGCCGAAAACAGTAGTACTTGGGCTAAGGAAATGAATATTCCTATTGTAAAAACAGATCCCGAATGGAAGAATCAACTAGTAAAAAACTTTTATGCCTACTTAGAGCAAAAGGATTATTCTAATTTACCTGACGGATTGGTTTTTAGTTTTAGCGGCGGTGAGCCTACATACAATAACGAAACATTTGATTTGATTGAAAATATTGTAGAAATTATTAAAGATAAATCTGACGATATAAACATTCATATTACGAGTAATTTTAATACTAAACCTAAGCAAATGGACAAGTTTATAAAACTGGTAAATGATAACCCAAATATAAAATGGCTGTTTATGGCAAGTATTGATGACTTGTATGATAGGAACAATGCTATTAGATATCGTAGCGAATTTAATACTTGCATTGATAATTTGCTAAAAGTAAACAATAGTGCAGCAAACGTTGTTTTAATGCCGTCTATTAATGTTTTCTCTTTGCCTTATATTGTAGAATACATAGATTACTTTACAAACTTACTAGGTAAAGATAGGTATCAAAATGGATGGGCATTTGCTACCAATGTAATTTACGGACCAGACTATTTAAGCCCATTTATGCTAGGTGAAGATTATAAATCTATAATTGACGAAGCAATTAAAAAATCACTTATGATAAATCCAGCTGAAAATATGACTTATAACGCAGTTCATTGGATAAAGCATTTAGAAAATATTAAAAGTAATATTGCAATGAATAATGATATAGATACATGGCGAAAATTAAAATGGTTTTTAGAAGGCGTGAGTGCTAGACGTGGAGTAGACATTGCTGATACGTTTGATCATGTAAAGAAAATTGTAGACGTATTGGAGGACGAATAATGTGGCCGTTACAAGCTGAAGATGTAGAATGGCTTCACTTCGACTTAACAAATATTTGTAATGCAAAGTGTCCTGAATGTGTACGAGAAATTGATAATCAATGTTGGCCTTTCCTAGATAAAACTGCATTATCGCTAGATCTTATTAAAAAGCGATTTACTATAGATCAATTGCCAAGACTCACTCATGTAAAGTTTTGCGGAAGTTTTGGAGATCCGTTAACCCATCCTAACATTATAGAAATTATAGAACATTTTATTTCTGAATGGCCTGGTATTGAAATTGGTATAGCAACAAACGGTGGGTTAAAAAATGTTGATCTTTGGACTAAGTTAGGAAAGTTACTTAACAGCAATTTACGCCATATTATATTTGGTATAGACGGGCTGTCTGACACAAACCATATGTATAGAGTTGGTGTTAATTGGAAAAAGTTAGAAGAAAATTTTACTGCTTTTATCGAAGCAGGCGGATATGCACAGTGGCAGTTTATTGTTTTTGATCATAATAAGCATCAAGTATTTGATGCTAGGGATTATGCTATAGAAAAAGGTTTTATGCGATTTTATTTGGTACAAAGTCACAGAAATGAAAATATAGATCCTAAATACAATCCAAAAAATTACGATGTAGATTATAAAAAAATTGAGCCTGTAAAAATTGATAGTAGTAAATTTCACGAAACAAAACGTGAACTACCGCCTAGAAAAGAGTTTCCTAAAAACACCACAGATATCGACTGTCAAGTTTTAGGACATAGAGATATAATGATAATGAATGACGGTAGTGTATATCCCTGCTGTCATATTGGTGCTAGAATGTATTCAAACGATTTGAAAATAGAAGCATGGCATAAATTAGCAGGCGGTAAAGAAGTAAGCAATTTACATAATCACCCTATAGGTGAAATTTTAAATAATGATTTTTTCAAGTACATCTATGCAAGTTGGGAAAAGGCAAAAGACGATCCGTTAGGAAAATGTCAAGCATGCATAGAAACTTGTGAAAAGAAAGTAGCAAGAGATATTTTAACAGACTTAGTGGAGTTATAATGTGGTATTTTAAACCAAACCAAATTCGCGATATTCATTTTGAGATAAGCAATTATTGTAACGCAGCATGCCCTGAATGCCCTAGATCAGATCCAATGGAAATAGATGATTCAACCGGTGAGAATAGATATTTGCCATTAGGCTGGATAGATACGCATTTTTTACCATTAGACTTGATCAAACGTAACTTTAATCAAAATAAAACACCTAGTTTGCAAAATATTTCTTTTTGCGGTTGTTTCGGTGATGCTTTAACACACCCTAACTTTATACCAATGATTGATTACTTTATTGAAGAGTTTCCGCAACTCAGTATATATGTTCACACAAACGGTGGATTAAAAACAGCAGACTACTGGACAAGACTTGCACATTCTTTGAAAAAAGCATACTATCATGAAGTAATTTGGGGCATAGATGGATTAGAAGCTACAAATGAAATTTATAGAGTTGGCGTAAGATGGCAAAAATTAGAAGAAAACTTTAGAGCATTTAATCAAGCAGGCGGTAATAGTCATTGGCAGTACATTATATTCCCCCATAATTTTCAAGATGTAGAAGAAGCAAAAGCTAGATCTAAAGCAGAAGGTTTTGCATATTTTAGAAAAGTGTTAAGTTTTAGAAATGCTGATTACAAAGCTGAAGATTTGCCTGATGAATATAGACATTTTATTTCTAAAGACAACAGCGAATCAACAGAAGTGCCTGAGTATCCTACTACAAAACCGTTAGGTAGTTTGCCTGCGTATACCTATCCTGAGTCGATTCCGTTTGATAACTACGACTTAACTACCGGAAAGTTTGTAAAGTGTAGTAGCCAAGACAGGCATAATGTGTTCGTGTTTAGTGAAGGAACAATATGGCCATGTAATAAATTAGGATTTAACTTGCCTAGCAAAAATCGTAGTGATCAAGATTATTGTTATTCGCAGCATTGGGAAACAGATCACGATGCAAGAAATACTAACAGTTTACACAAGTATGATATTGAAGAAATAATGGAAAATGGTTGGTGGAGCGAAGTATATGAAAGTCACAAAAAAGGAGATTTCTGTTATGCATGTTCTGAAGACTGTGGTCAACTTGTTGAAAATAAAGAGTTTTATGCAACAAAAGATCTAATTTATGTAGAGAAAAACTAAATGGATCTAAGCAAATATCACAACAAAGTCAAAAATTATGAAAATTTTTGTCCACACTTATGGCAGCACTTTAGTATGGAAACAAACGGTGATATTAAATTTTGTTGCGAAGCAGAATCAATAGGGCTTAATGCAAGCAAGCATAGCGTAGAAGAAATTTTTAACAGCGATGTATATAACCAAAGTAGACAAAGATTACTAGCAGGTGAGAAAATACCCCAATGCAAACAGTGTTGGGAAAAAGAAGAACAAGGTTACTCTAGTAAAAGACTAATGGACTACGAATTTGTTAGAGAAGATTTTGTTAATACTTTTGAAAATTGGGAATTAGGCAAAAGCATACAACCGTCTTATTATAATTTGCAAGTTTCTAACACATGTAATTACGCATGTATTATGTGTAGTCCTGTTTGGTCTAGTTTACTACACTCTATTACAGTAAAAAACGAAATAGATAGACCAGATAGATTTGCAGGACATTTGTATAACAACAGAAGTAATATAGATCAAAATGAAAAATTATGGCAAAGTTTAAGCGAGATAGATCATAAACTAAATCGTCTTTATGTAACTGGAGGCGAACCTTTTATCATAAAAAATCTATGGAAGTATATTAAATCTGTTGTCGATAAAGGTCATGCAAAGAATATTAATTTTTGGTGTTCTACAAATGTAAGCATGATATCAGACGAACAACTAGAGTTGTTAAGCGAATTTAAACACGTTAATTTAGGTTTAAGTATAGACGCTGCTGGTCGAACAAATGACTATTTGCGGTTTGGTTCTGATTGGAGTTTGATCGAAACTAACCTTCGAAAGTTAATAGATTTTAAAAAACAAAAAGGCAACATTCAGATAAGTCTAGTGCCTGTAATTCATGCATTGAATATTACAGAAATAGATAAGTTAATTGCGTGGTATATATCTCTTTGTGAAGATGATAATGACATGCGTATTCTGCCTAATATAATTTATGAACCACACTCAATGATTTTAAATAGTGTTCCTACTGAGTTAATACATTCAGTAAAACAAAAAATAAATGATCAAATTTCTAGTATTCCTTCACAAGACAGCTACAGTATATCTGGTTGGCAAAATATTTTTACAGCCCTTGATAATCATAAGTACAGTATAGCTAGTAATAAATTACTTTATGATGATCTTGCGTACTTTTCTAAAACGTACAAAAAAGATTATTTAGATTATTTTGGAAAAATATTTAAATGACGGACGACCTTACATGGTCAGACTATGACTTTACAAAAATACCATTTGACGATATTGTACAAGTAGGGCAGCGTACTTTATTATACAGAGACTTGTTTACAGTAAGCTGGCTATTAGGACGCTTTTGTAACTATCGTTGTAGCTACTGCTGGCCCTATGCTCGCAGTGATAAAAAAGATCACAGGCCAACCGAACTATGTTTGAGGACAATAGATGAAATCAAACGACAAGCCCGAGGCAATGGATTTAATAGCTTTCATTTCAGCCTTAGTGGGGGCGAGCCTACTTTTCATCCCGGTTATCTTGACATACTTAAATATCTCGCTGACGACGTTGATAACACCAATTATACAAGTATTCATATGACGTCAAACTGTTCTCGACCTAAGAAGTGGTTTGAGACATATGTAGAATACGCAAAGCCGTTTCACCGTGCTAGTATTACTGCTAGCTTACACACAGAGCACCTAAACACTCGTGAGAAGATGCAGGACTTTGCTGACAAGCTTATACTGTGTCAAGAGCATGATGTACAAGTAACTATCAACATGGTAATGGTGCCAGAGTGGTTTGAGAAAGACTGGGACAATGCGTTGTTCTTTCATGAACAAGGTATAAATGTAACACTAAAGCCACAAAGCGATCCCACAGCTAGCCGTGTAGTAGACGGGTATACTGATGATATGAAACAACGTTTATACAACGGAATGCCACAGATGGCGTACACTGAAGTAAAACGCACATGGGCTAATAGACCAAAACCAAGTTTCGAACTACCTGAATATGTAATAGGGCAAAACGACAAAAGTGTACCTTGGCATATGCAAGTTGAATTTACTGATAGTAAAGGTAAAAAATGGTATATGGATCAAGCAGAGCGATTTAACGCATTTAACTTTAATAACTTTAATGGATGGAGTTGCAATGCTGGATATCAAGGTATAATCATACGAGAACCTGACGGATCAATTAAGCGTAGCTATAGTTGCCATGATGCTCCTTTAGGAAACATAGAAACTGGGTTTAAATTATTCGATAAACCACAACCTTGCATTACAAACAGTTGTGTAAGTAGTGCCGATAGTAAAATACCTAAGAGAAAGTTTAATGCTTGATGAGATATTAAAAGCAAAGTTATGGCTGCAAAATCAACAAGAAAAAGTCAATAGTGATCCAAGGCCTGTTTTCAATAAATTTAGGATGCTTCGATCCTTAGATCAAGATGCATTTGAAAAAAAGTTGCCTAGTTTTATGAATCCTACAGACATTAAACTAGATGCAGATCTTTTTGATCACTGCTGTAAAAAATTTAACAAGTATTTTGTATCTTGGAAAAATGAAGAAACTAAGCAAATATATGAAAATCAATATGCATTACCATTAGTTAATAAAACAGGACAATTAGATTTAGACGATGTGTCTATTGGTAACTTGGAAGACATAAATCGAGCTGTAAATTATTATATTACATTAGAAAATGATTTTTTAATTCCTACCGAAGTATTAGATGATCCTGTTTTTAGTGTTTTAAATAATTTTAAACAACACATGCTTAGAAGTAGCATTAAGCGTTGGGAAGTAGGCGCAAATGAAACGCCTCGAACAGACATGGTTATGCCTACAACTTTTATACAATTTTGGGCATTTGATAAACCGCAAAATTTAACTATTAGATACGAAGATAATTTTGATCTTGTAGAACAAGTAAATATCGAGCCACACAGGCTATATGCTGTAAACACTAATTTAGTATATGACAAAGTTTGTACTTCTGATAGTTTTTTACAATTATCAATTACTACTAGCATAGACATTTTCAACGCAATAAATATTATAGAAAGCACATACAATGTCTAATTTTGAAGTTTTAAATAATTTACCATATTATGATTTATGGAGTGAATTTGTAAATCTTATTGATTCAGGAGCTATTAAATGGCATTCTTTAAACAAAGATCAAATATGTATAAACACCGTGCCTGGATACGAAGACGATATTCATCTCGGTAGGGGTAGTTTACATTATGATTGGGATAACAACTATAAAGACGAAAGCGGAAAAATTATAGTGCCAGAAAGGCAAGAAAAATTTAAAGAAAGCGATTTTTCTGTTATATGTAATCAATTTAAAGGCACACGATTTGATGATGTCTTTAGTAAAGTCAAAATACTATACAATATAGGCAGGATAAGAGTAATGAATTTAAAACCTAAAACATGCTTATCTTGGCATAAAGATACACATCCAAGAATACATTATCCTTTAAAAACACAAGAAGGGTGCTTAATGATCATAGAAAATGAAACAGTTCATTTGAAAAAACATGAATGGGTGTGGACTGATACTACTAAGTATCATACAGCAATAAATTCTAGTAGGGAAGAAAGATATCATTTAGTTGTATCTTTAGGATAAAGTGATAGAAAAAATTAAAGTTACCCCTATAAAAACTTACCATCTAAGGGCGCTTGCAGATTTTTGTAAAGAGTGCGAAAAACTAGGATATACAAATAACTCTAGTTTTGAAGCTATGAAATTAGAATGGTGTAAGTCTTACGGAGAATATTATTGTGCACTAAAAGGAGCAAAAATTATTGCTGTAGGTGGATGTCATCCGTTACCTGAAGTCTCTAAATCAGCTTGGCGTATTCTTTTTAGGGGCTGCGAATTACCTTTTACTGATAATTTTAAAGGATTAAGCAAGGGCGATTGGAATAGTATAACACAACGTGAATTTATTCCTAAAATGATCGACTACTGTCAGTCAGATGAACTTTATCTAACAACTAATGTCGATAATGAGCATTCAAACGGAAAAGCTGCACGCAATCACAGACTCATGAGCTTATTAGCAAAACAGGGCATCCTTAAAGATTGTGGTACTAGAGAACTGTTTTTTACAAAGCAAACTTTATGGCAACTAAATATAGATGAGTATTTAAAACGTCGGAGTTTAATAACAAATGAGTACGTGGATTAATTGGAATCATTTAAAAGAAGCCAAAGAAAAAGCAAATAAACCATCAGCTGGTTATTTTTGGCATTTTAGACTAGCTATTGATGAATTTTTCTTTTTGTTGCTTGTTTGTTTAGGTAGCTTATTACATGCTATATTCCCATGGGCTTTAGATTTTAAATTACTTGAGTGGCGTATTGCTAGGCTTAAAAAACTTAAAGAAAAATTACCAGATGATCCGCAGTTAAAGAAAGTACATTTTGATGAATAATTTAATTTGTTGGCACAATAATAATTTTAAGAGTATAGCAGATGTTAGTGTCAGTATATTAGATTTTGGATTTATTCATAGCGATGCAACCTACGATGTGATGAAAACAAAAAATCAAAATATACTATTTTATCAAAAACATTTAAATAGATATACAGATAGTTGTAAATATTTTGGATTTACGCCTATTTCAAATATAGATACAATTGCAAAAGATTTGCTAGAAAAAAATAATTTAGACGATGCATTTGTTTGGGTTTGTAACTGGCGAGGGACTCCGCCTAGTGGAAGTCCAAGAGATATGACTGCAATTGAACATCAGGTAGTGTATGTAAAGCCTTATTACAATATATCAAATGATAAAGTTTCGCTTACTTTAGATTATAACAATAGACGTGTATCTGATAAATCTTATCCCCAAAGATATAAGAATTTTGGCTGGATTGAATTAACTAAAGCACAAAAATATGCAGATGCTCAAAATCTTACAAGTGCATTAGTATTAGATTATAATGGTTTTGTTACAGAAGGACCAGGATTTGGCGTGTGTATTGTAAAAAATAAACAGGTTTATACACCAAGCGAAAATGTTCTAGGCAGTGTTACAATAGAAGTTGTTGAAGATATTTGCAGGGACTTACAAATACAGTTTACTAGGAAACCTATAACGCCGATAGAGTTGTATAATGCTGATACAGTTTTTATTTGTAGTACTAGTGGCGGAATAACCGAAGTTGCAAAAGTAGACCACAAAGAATATGATGAGAATAATGTTGTTATAAAACAACTTCAAGCACACTATAATGCCTATTATTGATTTTGATGAAATTTACAAAAATGGAGTTTCTATAACATCTAGCGGAACAACAGGACCTCCAAAAAAAATATTTCGAACATCGAAAAATTTAAAAGAATCAGTTGCCGTTGCTATAGAGGCACAAAAGCTTTCAAAAAACAGTAAAGTACTAACAGTCACACGTATGACACATGCCGGTGGTTTACTTACACAAAGTTTGCCAGCGCATGTGCTTGGAGCAGAGTTAAAAATTCAAAATTTTAATGCTTTTAGTTTTTTAAAAGATTTAAAAGATTATACACATACTTTTTTGACTCCAGCGCATATGCATGCACTAATGATGACCAAAGGATTTCAAGATTGTTGCTTGAAAGGAAAATGGATATTAGGCGGCAGTGATATAGTTTCGTGGGAAATGATAAGAGAATTTGTTAAAAAAGGAGCAACAGTGCAGCCTAACTGGGGCATGAGTGAAGTGGGTCCTATAACAATTAATACTGTATTTGAAAGCATAGACAAAGTTGATTACTACCAAAAAATGTTAAAAAGTTCGATAATTTTAGGCGATCAAGTGTATTGTGATACTAAGATAGAAAATGGCATATTGTATGTAAAAGGGCCTACTTGCTATAAAGAAGGATGGCTAAAAACTTATGATAAAGTAAACAAAATAAATCAATGTTTCGTTTTTAAGGGTAGATCTTAGTTCAAGTCTACCCATGCACCGTTAGCATAACCTTGGAATTTATGTGTGCCTGTTAGATAACATAACATTCCGTTAGCAGGCGAAGTTATTCCTGCATCTCTAGCAGTAGCATCTGCATAAGTTGCTAGTTGTAATGAAGTACTAGAAGCAAGTGTAGTAAATGAACCGCCTTGCGTTGTAGCATCTACAATTACAGTTGAATCGTCAGCTTTTAAGTCACCAGTAATTGCAGCAGCTTTTAGGTCACTTTCGATGATAGCACTTCCTCTTACATCTAAGTGCTCTCTAGGTGCATATGTGCCAACACCTAATTTATTTCCAATCCATGCAAGATAAGTTTCTTCTCTAAGTGCTTCAAAATCACCGTCTGGATTGTTAATAAAATAAAGGGCATCTTCCTTACCAGTAATTTGGTTGACAATTCTTGTTCCGTTGTCGTCGTCTCTTTCAAAGAAAATACTACCATATCTAATTGTAGTATTGCCTTCTAAATCACCCGCTTGCGTTCTTTTAAATCTTAAAATACCAAGTTCGTCAGTAGAATTTAAGATTATTTCGTTTGTGCCAGTATTTTGTGGATTAATATCTAATGTATTACCTACTGCTATTATTGCTGCTGGTAGGATATTACCACTTACTCCGTCAACTATTTGTGTACTTTGGTCGCCAAAAACAGAACCATTAAGATCGCCTATAAATGGTCCGTAAGCAATACCATTTATACCGTCGATCATAAGCTTACTATCGTCAGCAAATACAGAGCCTATCAAGTCTCCAGAAACACTTGCAATGCCATTTTCCCAATTGCCGGAGCTAGAATTGTATACAAGCACCTCTCCGTTTGAAGGACTAGACGCTGCTACATTTCCTATATCATTTAATTCATTTGGTGCTAAGTTTACTTTTCCACTTACACCGTCTATTAATATTACACTATCATCAGCTGCAAAAGTACCTTTAAAGTTACCAGTAGCTAAACCAAATGTGCCGTTTGTAAAGTTACCACTGGCTGCTGATACTACACCTGATGCTGTTATATTACCGCTGTTGTTAATGTTACCAACACCAGTTATATCTTGACTGTTTAAATCTAAGTTTCCGCCTAGTTGTGGCGTTGTGTCTTCTAAAAGATCGTTAATACCAGTATCAGCTTTTGTACCGCCTGCGGTCGAACCGTCGCCTACATATAGTAATTTTGTGTCAGTGGTGTAGATTAATTCACCTTCTGCAGGTGTAATTGTTAAACGTTGGGCATCGGTACCACGTCTTATTTGTAAAGCCATTGAAAACTCCTGAATGCAATATACAGTCTTATACTGTATTTATCTACTTACTTACGTTTTTTTAAAAAGATAGTAGTTCTTTTTTCAATGTCTGCTCTAATTCTATCAATGTCAACACTAAAATTAATAGTGTCAACTAAATTTTCATATTCTTTGTAAATTTCTGAGACAATAGTTTCAACATCAGTGATGTCGTTTTCGGCCATATCAATTAACCATTCACGCCCATCACTGAAGTTTACTTTTATTTGTTTTACATAATCAGAAGGAATAGACTGAATTTCTATGTCTTTTAGAACTTCAGGCCATGATTGTATAGTTTTGTCTTCGAACCGTTTTCTTTTAGCCACCGACGTCTTCTGATTTAAGACGATCAGTTATATCTTTTGCTTTTTCCCGCAAAGATTTTGCTTCTTTGAATAAAGCGTCGGCTTGTGATCTATACTGTGCTGCTAATTTTTCATCCGTTAAAACTTCTTCTGAAATGATTGTAGCTGGAGTATCAGAAGTATACAGTTCTACAGGGTCTACTGATTCTTGTACTTCTTCAACCGCTGATTCTTGTGTACCGTCTGGATTTTTAAGTGCTAAGTCTGCAACAGTAACACCTTTTTGCTGTGCAATGGTAGTGTTTAACTCATCTAAATCAATCACAGTTTTAAGATCAGGAGTCATTTCGATATCTTTTGTCGGTACTTTTAGCATTTTTCCTGTAGTATGAAAACCTGCAAGCATATTTCTGCCATCTGGCAACGGTGTTCTAGCCATTGCTTCGGCTAATTCATATGCTTCTTGACCAGCAGCACTTTCGACTAATTTAATTATTGTGTCATGCTCTTCGGCCATTAAGCTTTCGGTTGGAACAATAATTGCTTGGTCATCGGTGCCTGGTACTAAACGGTAGGCAACTACACACTTTTTTTGTGTTTTCTTAATACGACCTACGTGTTTTAACATTTTATTCTCCGTCAGTTTGCTCTGCTGCTTCAGCAGGCTGCTGTTGTGCGGCTACTGCATTGAGGAAGTTATCTAATTTTGTATAGACAGTTCCTACAGCAACCATTTCGTTAGCTTTAAATGCGCCTCTACTTTGTGCTGCATCGATTACTTGCCTAATTGCAGACAAGTCGTTTACTGTAAGCTCTACAGGTGCTTCTTGTTGGGTATCGTTTGGTGCAGACTCTGCAGCAGCAGATACTTCAGTATTTTCTTCTGACATATTATCTCCTATGTTGTAAATTATTTATAAGCTAAAATGAAATAGCTGAGTTCTTTTGGTTCTTCGAACCCTACTATATAACCTTCGTGATGTGTTCTTAATAAAAAATATCTACCATGAGTATTTTCTAGAATCCATGTTTCGATATCGTGTTCAATAAGTCCTTTAGGTCTAGACGGATAAGGCTTGTCTGGGTAAGGTACTACTGTGATTTCGAAGTGCTCGGGCAAAATTTTTGTTTTACGTATGCCGAACACTTCGTATGGATTAGGTCTAGTATCTATTTTAGACCTTGTCATAATGTGTAGTAACACCAAACGGAGCTTCTAGATCTTTATCGTAGTTACTGTGAATAACAAATACTGTATCGCAATAAGAATCATCGCCCCAGCTGCCCCAAGGATAGCCGTCTGTGAACATAATGAACTTTTTAGGTTCAATGCCTTCTTCTTTCATAAAGTCCCAGTTCGAATCAAAGTCAGTGCCGCCGCCTCCGGCTGCTTCGTATTCAGTAATGTCACCGTCGTGAGCACTAAACTCTTCAAGATTATATACCTTAGTATCAAAGCACCAAACTTTGATATTATAATCATTATATTGATTCATAATACCCTGTACTTCACCGAGAAAATCTTGCAGTTGTTCATTGCCAATACTTCCGCTTGTATCTAGGGCAATACATACATCAATTGTTTCTTCATTAATTGTACCAGGAATCACAGCACCGTAGTGTGATTTACGTGATGGTCTTGCAAAACTGTAATCGTTTTTTACAGTGCTTTGAATTTGCTGTTGCAAAATTTCACGCCAATTCATTTTTGGCTCTGTGAACTGTTTAATAAGACGGGCTACTTCTCCGGGCACCTTACCTGCACCAGCAGCTTGTGCTGCCGAAAGCATACTTTCTTTAATGCTATCACGGATTTCTTTCATTTCTTCTTTAGATAACTTAGGAGCGCCGCCTTCGCCGTCACCATTTTCAAGATCTAAATGTTCATCTAGTAATTCGCCAAGTTCGTCGATGTCAATGTGTTCAACTACATTTTCCATCAAATCATCATAAACTTCTTCACTAGTCCAGCCTTCGTATTTGAAGTCTTGGAAGCAATCAACAAGTTTAGGCTTTTCACCAATTTTATCACGTACAAGCAAGTTATTTACAATATAGTCAGCTGCTACATTGTAAATTTTAGGATCTCTGTCATCACGTCGGCCTAGGTGATCAAATACACAGTGCAAAATTTCGTGTGCAATTACAAACTCAATTTCTGCGTTAGACATTGCATTAAAAAACTGTGCATTAAAGTACAAGTTACGACCGTCTACCGCAGCAGTAGGAAGCCAGTCGTTTGCTGCTTTTACTTTAAGTCTAGTAGCCATGTTGCCAAAGAACGGGTGTTTAAGCAAAAGACCTACCCGAGCAACAGTGATACGATCGATGACATCTTTGGTCATTTGTTCGAGTGCATCTTCAGTAATATCAGGATCAGGTTCCCAATGTTTTTTACCTGCAACAGACATAAAGCTTCCTTTCTTTAATGTACGTATATAATACAACAAAGCGCTCGAAAAGTCAAGCGCTTTGAAGTGTATTAGGATTGAGCTGCTTTAATATACTTACCGTATTTTTCGTGGAACTCGTCAAAGCTTGGCACTTTATCAGGATCAATTGGCAGTTTGTATTGTGTCAGTGCTAACTTCATTGCCATAACAACTAGTTCAGTATCAAAATTTTTCATCGAAAAGCTAAGGAATTGTTCTACCTGATCATAAAACTCTTTTTTATCGTCTTGACTATTTGCAACAGTTTGGCTTAGTTCATAACACATGGCTACAATTAAGCTATACATTGCACTAATTTCGTTAGTGTCAAGATCTTTGACTTTACCAGCAAGGATATCTGTAGGATTGGGCATGCTACTTGCAACTTTGCGATGAGCAACAAACTTCACAGCCAATCCTTCGCCAACACTGCCAGACACTAGATCCATAAGTGTTTCTGCATCGTAATTATCGTTCAAAAAGTCACTTACAAACGACCACGAACGAGGCGTTGCAAAAGAACGACTAGGCGATTTAGGATCAAAGTCGTACAAATCTTGTTTACTAAATTGTAAATAACCAACTACATCAGGGTGAATTTTATTAGTAACAGCCCATTCAAACCAATCGTCAAATGATACTGCCATCTCAAGGTGAACAAAACGGTTAGCAAGTGGTGCTGGCATACGATATGTAACACCTTTGTCGCTATCACGGTTACCAGCAGCTACGATAAGAACGTTATCTGGTAGTTTGTACTGACCTACACGACGATTTAGAATAAGCTGATATGCAGCCGCTTGCACAGCTGGTGCAGCTGAGTTCATTTCGTCAAGAAAAAGAATAACATGCTTGTGTTCACTAGCCATTTCTTCATCCGGCAGTTCACTTGGTGCAGCCCATACCATTTTATTTACATTAGAATCAAAATATGGAATACCTTTAATATCAGTAGGCTCCCAAAGGCTCAAACGAATATCAATAACATGCGCATCCATGCTTTCGCCGATCTGATGTACAATGTCGGATTTACCAATACCCGGAGGTCCCCAAACAAAAATAGGGCGTTGTTGATCGAATGCAGCAGCAATAACTTTTTTTGCGCTATTAGGGGAAGTAGTGCGAATCGTGTCCATGATGTGTACCTGTTTGTTTATTAACTATGTATATAATACGACAAATCGGCTAGAAAGTCAAATGTTTTTTTGACGCTCAATTGCCTTTATTAAGCCGTATCGTTCTATATCACCAGAAAATAGACTTATCTCCATAGCTTTGCGATCGTCTGTTACTTCGATATATTTTTTTGTGAGATAGTACGGACAAGTGATAAAGTTGTCTAAATGTATCAGAATGTTTGTTTTATAAATGTTTACATCGGGGGGAAATTTTATTCTAAAAAGTGTAAGTTCTAGATTATTTTTTAAAAAATCACGCCCTGCTTCAGTGAGACGTAGTCCACCTTCTTTTTTGTCACGAGTATTATACCACCAGTCTGACGAATATTTTTTAATATTAGCATCATCGGTGCTTAATTTAGAACTGTTTAAAAAAATTTTAGTGTATGTGACTCTATTCATTCTCTGTAAAACTGTTTGTAAACTTAACGACCTTGAATTCGTCTGTCTTCCAAACAGTATTTAACCGTTCTGCTAAGTTATGAGCATGTCCGGGATTACTGAAACTTGTCTTTTTATACTTTGGGCCAGGGTAATTTGTTAGGCTGTTAAAACTTTTTAGGTTAAAAGGCTTACCTTGGAAGAATACAGCCCAAATTGCCTCAGCTTCTAACACTTGCTCAGTTCTATATGTGTTCTTGTCTGTGTACTCTTTTAGTACTACAGGCTTTGGCCTACTCATTTATCGTTCCTCATTATATACGTATATATTTATCTTTTACCAGCTAGAACCGCCGTCCATTCTGATATTGATTACTTCATTATTCTGTTGGGGTTGAGACATAAGAAGAGATTCCAAGTCTTCTGTATGCCTTGCTAAAAGTTCTGTAAGACAGTAGTGCAACTTTTTTGCTTGATCTACATTCATCCTAATTTCTTGTTGTCGACTAGTTTCAGCTTCTTTAACAAGAGTCAAAAATTGTTTGATAGGAGACGTATTAATTGGTTGTTTTTGCATTTGCAATACTCAGTTGTTGCCGCATTTCTATATCAGTTTTAAATGGGCCTTTGTTATTGTATCGTTCAATTGTAATTAGTTTAGGACAGTAACTTTTTACCCAACCTTTATTGAATTGGATGATGTAGTATCCTGCACAGTAAACACTTTTCGATTTTTCACTTTTTGTAAACAACGGAAGTTTCCGTTTTATGTCATACATACTGTTAAAAGGTTTACAATTTGTAGGGAAATCGTGCACATAAAATTGTGTAGTTTCTGTAACTTTTAGTTGCGTCCAAGTAAGCGATCCTAGTTTTTTGTTTACACTAGACTTTGAATTACAAACAGCAGGCGAGTCTTTTTCGGTGTGTACAATGTAATGATCGTTGTTAAACGAAATTGTACCTACACTTTCACCGTTATCTTCTACAATCCAAAACTTATCTTTTAAAATTTCTTTAGCGTTCATTTTACATACCTTGATTGAAACGGTTCTGCATACAAACTAATGTTGTCTGCAATTCTATTCATATCCCACTTGTGACAAAATTTTAGAAGCCTAACACCAACTTGTGACAAATCTTTAGGTGATTCAGTCTCGCTATCAATAGTACTTGTAATAAGTTCTTTAATATCGACAGGCTGTGCTGTTAGATCACAAAGCAGTACATTTCTATTGTAGTCATCAATCACACGATGTTCTACTCCTTCGTGATCTGTCCAGCGTTGTAGCATCATGTTGTTCCAGTTGTAGCCTTTTGTATTCTTATCTGCAAAAGCTTCAAATAGCCCAACTTTATTTTTAGTACCTTTTTTACGTACACCTGGATATGCACTAAAAATATTGTCACTAGTATCGCCACGCATACACTTTTCAAAAAGTAGCCACTGCGGATCAGGCGCAGGCTTTTCTTCGCCTGTTTTTTTATCTATAACACGTTTGCCTTTATCGTCAAAGTAGCCTTCGTGAGTAATAGTTACATTACTTACACCATTGTATTGCTTTACATTAGGTGCAATAAGTTGTGCAAAATCACCGTCTGTACTAAGAATAACATGATTATCGTTCGGATGCTCTTGCACCCACCCAGCAATAAGGTCATCTGCTTCTAATTGTTTATTATGCAGTACTGTGCAGTTAGTCTTTGTGCGAACAAAGTCTTTAAATTCGTCAAAGATTTCAAAGAATACACGATCTTCTTCGGCTTGCTGTGCATTCATAGCGTCTCGTGCTTCTTGCCGATTTCGTTTGTACGGTGCGTATACGTCTTTGCGCCAACTACGCCCTTCTAAGCAAAATACAACATGATCTGCATCAAAGTCTTGCCATGCCTTTTTAATGCTGTTAAGAGTAACATGCAAAGCCATACCGACTTTGTCGTCGAGACTTCCCCGAACTACGTGTCTAGCTCGAAAGAAAGTGTTCATAGTATCAACTAGAATATAAGTGCTCATATAATTATACTAGTATATAATAAAGGAAAAGTCAACCAACTTTTTAAGAAACTTCTGATTTTCCTTTGTCGATCGGTATAACATTGATGTAACCCATGTCTCTGTCTGTACTCTGCCCGTCTTCGACAAGCATTTGCTGTACAATTGTTCTAAACCATTGATCGACAATATCTTCGTTGGTTTCGCCTTTATAACCAGCATCGAGTAATTGTTCGATAAATTCGTTGTTCCAATCTAATTCAAAAAAACCATTTTTAATATTATCTGGATTAACTTGTGTATCAATTACTGCAATATAAGGCTCACCTTTAGCTGTTGCTGCTGCTTTAGGATCAGTTTCTTCAAGCAGTTTAAGCTTTTCTTTTTCAAGTTTGTCAATGCCCATTAGGCGTTTTAGCATATTTTTCATTATGTTCCCCATGCATTACCAAATAGTGAAATGTGCAGTCTTGGGGTAAATCGCCATCCACGCTGCATACAAATTTCAGCTACTTCTTTAACATTCATATTATATTCTTCAGAACGACCGCCTAGTGGCATACAATATACTGGACACTCTACACCAACTGCACGATATTCGTTTACTGCTTTAGAAACTTCATCAATATCATCTTTATCAGCTACAACAAATTTTAAGTATAAGTCACTGCCTTTAATTTCACTGTATTGTTTTGCAATATCAGGGAGAATAGCAGTTTCCCAGGGTTCGCCTGAAACACTTAGTTTAGGAGAACAACTCCATGTTACTTCAAAACGGTCCTGAGTATCTAAATATTCTTTAAATTCTTTGTGTAATTTTTGTGTTGTATTTGTCTCGAATGTTACGTTCTTTAAATCTGACATTCGGGGATGTTCGAACAGTTCGATATATAGTCGTTGCCAAGCAAGCAAAGGTTCACCGCCTGTTAGAATTAGATGAATATCTTGACCATTATCCATAGTCCACTTACCTTCTGGAGTAAGACTCAGCAAGTGTTCTACTACTTCTTCGACATCTGCTTGCCGATTAAAATGTTTAAATTCAGGATAAATGCTTGCGTAAGTATCGCAGCCTGTGTGAATAATAGGCAGATCTTCAAACTTTTCCGTAGTTTCGTGAACTTTATTATCAATAAGTTCTTTTACTTCGGGATTGTATCTATTGCCTTCGGCATGTTGTTCCCATCGATCTTTGTCTTTCGGAAGACCAAAGTTCATACAACGGAAGTTACAACCAAATGTACGTAGGAATACACTGGGTACACCTACATACTTGCCTTCACCTTGTACACTATAAAATGCTTCAGAGTATCGTAATTTCATTAAAGCTCCTCAAGGATGCCAAGAACTTCTGCTGCAATTAGCAGTGCACCGCCTACTACAACTGGCATTACTATTACTGGTGTAAACAAACTACTTACAAAAGCAGCCCCAGCACCAATACGCACAGCACTCTTTACTAGACTTATGTAAAAGTGCTTTTTACTTACATCTACTGGTTCAGCCATCTTTGTCTCCATAATAAATTGGGGTTACACTGAGTGAATCGTGATAGTCGCTTTCTCGATGATATTCACGTACAGCAGTTTCACGAAGTACTCGATCTCCTACTTTTCTATATATAATTAGTTCTTTTCTAATTACACCCTCATCGTCGCTATCGTAAATAGTTTGAAACGGGCCAAGTTCTACTGGTTTTGTAGCAGCCATTAGTTTGCATATCCTTGTTGTAGTTTGATATTGTCCATAAACTCTTTTTTAGTGCTAGGGTCGTCGTAAAATGCACCTTTAAGGACAGTGGTTTGAGTAAGTGAGCTATGTGCACTAATGCCACGATTTTCGCAACAGCCGTGTGTAGCTTGAATATAAACACCAACATGTTCAGACCCAGTGGCATTCATAATTTCTTTAGCAATATCCATTGCTAGTTCTTCTTGTAAGGTACCGCGACGTGCGCACCATTGTGCTAAACGTGTATACTTACTAAGTCCAATAAGTGTGTCAGCAGCAATAATACCAATGTATGCTACACCGCTTACTGGTTGATGATGATGCGAGCACATACTTTTAAGTTCACTACGTACTACTAACATGCCTTTATAAGGGTCATTAGTTACATTAGGAAAAGCAGTAGCATTAGGACGAGCATCATAACGTCCGCTCATAATTTCTTTGTAGTACATTTTCGCGAGGCGCCGAGCAGTATCTTGCGAGTTAGGATCATTGTTACGATCAATGATAAGTGCGTCAAGAACACCTTCAAACTTTTCAGTAAGTTCATCGATTAGTTGTTCTTTTTCGCCATCTTCGATAAACTTAGTAATATTATCGTTTGCGTGAAAGCCTTCGCCGGCGTCTTTAATGCGCTGTATAATTTCTTCGTATTTTTTCATCTTATCTCCGAGTTATTGACGTGGATGTCATCTGTATAATATACTTTGTATTTAGGTTTTTGTCAATTAAAAGTTAAAAAATGTTTTAACTTTATCTAAATCGATATTGTCTTTTTCTTGTCTTGGAATTAGGTAAACAAGATTTCCATTTTCATTACCTGCTATTTTGCCTACGTTTTGCAATACATGAAATGATTTACAATAGTCTTTATCCACCCAGTCATACCCCCATTTATATGCTGCTTCAAAACAGTCTCGCAAATTTTGCCAAGTGTCTTTTTTTGGCACAAACACAATATGTCCTTGTGTTAATGTGTTTACAGCGTACACATCATATTTTTTTGTCTTTACAATATTGTCAGATTCTTTAAACATTGCTTTTCTCCCACGGATAAACAATCCATACTGGGTTTTCAGTTTTGTTAATAGTGCTTGCTACATATGTAACATTGGAAAAGTTACTTGGGGTATTATTATGAATCACAGCAACTCGTACGTTATCGCCCCAAATATTGTCCCAGCGATCGTCACCGGGATAATGAGCCGTGCGCCAATCTTTTTGAATCCAAAGAAGTGTTTCTCCTGTATCGTTAATATCATCTACAATAAGAATTTTTTTTCCTTCGTAAGCGTCTTCAGCCATCCAATAGTTTGACTCTGCAATTTCGCCTTCCTTGCCATCCCGTAGTGCTACTTTGAGTGTTTCGCAGGGAACATCTAATTCGTGAGATAAGAGAACAGCAGGAACTAATCCGCCTCTAGTAAGTCCTACAATATAATCAGGATGCCAATTACTTTTACGTACTTGATCTGCCAGTTTAAGCGTCATGCTTGTAATGACGTCCCAGTGAAATTCTTGTTGTTTAGTCATCTTTACTATTCCAATCATCAATTACTAAATTATAAGCATTGCGAAATTGTTCATACGCTTTTGCAAATGCAGGGTACTCTTTGGCCATTGCAGTAACTTCTTTAGCGGACGGTAATTTTTCTTCCCATAGTTGAGGAGGGTCAACCCATATACTAAGAGGATCATTTGCTGTGAGTCCGTCATATTTGTAATACGTTCCGTCTGCATATGTGGTAGCAGCAATATTAGAAATAGTAGTACTAGTAAATAAGCTACTTGCAGCAGTAAGTGATTCTGCAAATTCTTTGAGAACATGCATGTCTATAGTTGCATCGCCCTTTGCATCTGGCAATGATATAGAGCCTGCTTTAACGTGTTTTGATTGCGTCATACAACTTGTCTCCTTTAAAGAATGATTGAAGTTTTTCTTTTTGTTTTTCTAACAACGGCAAATAACTTTCATAGTTGTTCATGTAGTCTTTAATCGTTGCTATAACATCTTCTTTAAAATGTTCGTATGCATCGTAATCTTCAGTCCAATCACTTGGATACAAGAAGTTTTCGTCAGCCATCTCTGCGTAACTAAGACGATCAGGTACCATAGGAATAACATCCACTAGCGCACCTTCGTACCAACTAATGCCAAGTGTTTCTTGTAGATTAGCACTAAACACTACTTTAGATTTTGCTAGCAACATATGATAATCGTGCTTAGAAAGTTCTTGTTCTTGTGCTACAACAAATTCATATTCAGGTAGCTGCTTTTCAAGATCCTTAAAGATATTTAATTGTTTTTCAGGTGCAATACGATGCGGGAAAAGAACAATATCTTTTTTAGGCATATGCCTGTATGGCTCAAGAGCAGTTTTCAAATACTCCATTGGCCAACCAACTTGTTCAACAGTTTGGTTAGCTTCACGAAGCTCGTCACCGGCCCAGTCAAAAAACTCTTCAGCAAACAAGTCAATGTGAAAATCAGTTGCGTAAAAGTTATGATCATAGCAGCTAAACATACTGTGTTCTGCTGAACGTACCCAAGGTGCATCGCCAATAAGACGTCCTAAAAAGTCTTGTGGATCATAACTGCCAGCATGCCACATACCGCCGATTTTAATATCAACGCCTAGCAAACTAGCCATATATTTTAATTGAATTACTGTGGGGTTCCACGCATCAGTGTAAAGAAAGTAATCGCCATCTTTAACTTCACCGTTACAAAACATTTCACCAATCTGTGCCAGTTGGTTACTCTTGTACACGTTAGTACCGCCAAAATTTAGAAAAGCCCCAGGTGTAGTAGCCTGAGGCGTTTCGCCACCAGAAATAACAACTACATTTTCGTTAGTTGCTCTTTTCAGTTGTTCAGGTAGGTGCGTTTTCCATTGTTTTGTATAGCGTGTATCAACAGCTTCTATATCAACAATGTATACGGTCATCCTCTATTCCTATTTGCATTACGAGCTTTAGCACGAAGCCAGCCTTGATGGCGCTGGTATGCTTGCCATACCTCCGAATCTTGCTTATACAGATCCTTCTCATTAAAGACCTTGCCTTCGAAACGACAGTAGTCGCGGAACTTGTCAAGATCGTCAAAAACTTTACGGATAGTTGGGTTTTGAATTCCCATTAGTCAATTTTCTCCAGTTTAGCAGGGTAGTAAATACGACAACCGTTTTCGTTGTCTTCGCTAACATTAATAGTAATAGCCCGTCCGGTATACCGTTCGGAAATCATATCATACAAATCATCTGCAATCATTTCACACGACTTGTAATCTAGTTCAAGAGTGCCTTGTTCGTACAGCTCTTGCAACCATCGTTGAAATTGAATAAACTCAATATCACGATCGTTGTGAAACACTTCAATTTGAACCTTGAAGTGAAAAATATGACGATGAGGATAACCTAAAAAACTAACGTCATATTTGTCTCCAGTAGCAAGACTAGGATCTTCTAGTGCTGCTGGATACTTATGGATACCTTCACGTTGAAAAGTAACCCAAATGTGCCGCTTTGCAAGCATTTTGCTCATTGTTGAAGCTCTTTTTGTTATTAACAATATACTTAATATACAATTATTTTAAAACTTTGTCAAGTTTATATTGTGACCAATCTGTAAATTTATTTTTGTCCTTTAATTCATGTAAGCTATGACACCACACACCGGGATTTGTTGCTTTAAAATCTACATCATCTATTTTTAACATAGTGTTATAGGGCCATTGCTGTACATACGGCATTGGAATACGTATTTGCGGTATAACATTATTACGCTCAACTATTGCACTTTGTAAAAATGTTTCAGCTTTATCATACGGAATATCTATACTACACAGTATATCTTGATTTACAAAGTGCATTATGTATATTTCCCACTTACGCCACATATGATCATCTTTTGGATTAAAAGAATGATTTGCGCCGAAGAAAATATGTTCACATCGTTCTTTTTCGTAATGTCTTTCAATAGTATCTAGAGGTTTTATTCCAACTACAAAAAGTGTTTTCATTCCATAAGCAGGTGTTTTTTCAACTTCATAACCTGTAAAAAAAGTTACATCGTTCTTTTCGCCAGTGTCGTAATCTCTGTTCATTTTAAATTTTTCCACATACTAGAAGCCATTTGAAACAGCGCATTAACTTGTTGGTTTGCAGGATTTCTAGCAAATGCAACCCAACAAATTACATCTTGATCTGCATAATTTTCTTCAACAAAATCTTTAAAACTTGTACCAGTAGTGTAAACATCATCTACAATTAGTATAGGGTGTTTTTCGTCTCCTGTGGCATATTTCTCCATTGCGTACTGCAATGGCAACCCGCCACGTGGAATACCAACTACTTTTGAAAAAGGACGATTTTCAATTTCCGAGATCATAAGTCCTAGGCATTCCCAGTCGTCTTCAGTAAGTCCGTCACATTCAATTTTCCATTTAAGATCAAGGCCTGCATGTGATACAAAGTCTTCTTTTACAAATATTGTCATTTAATTTCCTTACTCAAAAAACTTATTAAAGTTTGCACTAGCATTTATTGTTTTCTTTCCAACAGCACCTCGTGTACCAATCACAGTTAAAAAGAAGTTTCTGTGTTTTTCAACTTCTGCTAATGCACGATCACGGTTGTCTATACTAAAAATACGTTCTACAACATCTCTAAAATATATTCTATCAAATGTTTCGTCTACTAACATTTTAGGAATAACACCTGCATCATACTGTCTGTTTGCTTCTTGCACAGCATTCAAATGACTCCATACATTATGTCCCATTTGTAATGCATAACTAAAAGAATCCCAACTAGTTTTTCCTTCTTTACCTATTTTATTTAAGTCGCCAGGGGCATATGTACAAATGTCACTTACTTTAAGACCGTCACTAATTGGAGAATCTGTGAAGTTTTCAAAAATACCGTCGGCTAGTGTAGCATCTCGAAAGCCTCTAGCATCAGTGGCGTATTTTTTATCGTCTACACTAGGCACCATGCGATATACCCACTTTGATCTATCTTCAGTTTCGGTTTGTATATAAATTTGTCCATTTGCAGTAGCAAGGAACGGAGAAGCGCAGTCGAACGTAATTGTAAAGTTTTCGTTATGATACTTTCGAATAGCTCGTTGAACGTCAGTAAGCAGTACAGCCCATTCTAGCTTACTAGTACCTAAGAAGTGCATAACATCGTGTATGCCTTTTTCTAATAACCCGTCGAACCGTAGCGTAACAAGACGCTTGATAGCAAGTTCGATATCACACATGTTTTGACCACCCATTGCCCAGCCGTTAAAATGTGTATCTGGATACAGCTTTGGGTCGCAGAAGTCTTTCATTTGCTCGTACCAGTCGTCAGCTTGATCAAAGTTTTCACCTTGTAGGACATTCAAAAACTTACAAGCACCTGTACGATTCTTTTGCCAGTAATCATTATTAATCCGTGTAGCATTTACAGCTTCTTGGTATGTGCTAATACCTGTTGCACGTTGTCCTGCTTCTGATCTAGATACCCATGCTGGAATATCAAGAATCATACCGTAGTCCATGTATGCATCCATCCACTTGAGCACACCGTCACGTTTTTTGTGTGCTTTAGGACAGTTAGGATCTTTCCAATCACCTTCCCATACACCCTTACCAATTTGGAAACCACCTGAGTCGCCTAGTACCCAAGTATTATCTCTATCTCTATTACGCACCATATCTTCTTTTGGTGCTTCTTTAGTGGTATCTAGGTCAGCATGTCCAGCAGAGTACAGTGTCCACTTGTATTGGAATTTACCTTCATCTTTGTTTAGGTAGTTTAAACTTTCAATGCCATTAGGTAGATTACTGGGAATTCGATCTGCAGAAACATATTCGTCAAAGCGCTGCTTACCTACATAAGTGGCATAAAAACCACTTAGTGCAGGAAGAAATATAGCATAATCATTTTGTGTTTCAGTTAAGTTTGTGTTCATTACTTACTTTGTGCAGGAATAATATAGTCGTATGTAGTCATGCCGCTGTCTACAGTAATTTTCATAGCACCTTGATCAGAAATACTCATTGTAACATCGCCATCTAAGTTGAGAATGCTTTGTACTTGTGCTACAGGATAAGACCAAGTATGCTGTAACTGTCCGCTTACATTTGCTTCAAAAATAAATTCACCAGCGTGTGTGTTTGCATCGCCAAACGAGAATACTAAATTATTGTTACTTGTAGATACTCGGAATAGTGGCTCTTCTGAATGTGCGGCACTCATAAGTTTAAGTCTGCTAATACTAGCAAGTGTTGGCTCGAACACGATTACCCACGTAGCACCTTTGAACTTTACTGCTTTGAGCTTTTCTTCGATAATAGCTTTACTCATAAAGCGATAGTCGTTATGAAAGTCGCCACTAGAATTTTCAAAATGAATGTGTGTAGGAATAGTATCGCCGTTGCGCACATCTGTAATAACTTCAATCTTCTCGTTTTCACGATACTCAGGATTTTTAAGATGCAAAGAAAGTTTATCTAAGTTTGGCATACCAAATGTATCATTAAACTCTGCAACAGGTGTATGCGTTTTAGCTGTAACAATTACACTGCGATCTTCGGCCATTGATTCAATAACAGTGTCATTTGCATCGCTTACACTTACTTTTACCATAGGAAGACCTAAAGTATGTGTATGTGCAACAATGTCTTGTAAAATATCTTTCATTATGATTCTCCAATATTAAGTATTGTAATGTATTTTGTGTCTAGTGTCAATAAATATTTAGGTTATTTACGTGGTGGAATAATATTTTTATACCACGGAGATGTTGCAGCTGGTTCTTTCAACGCATCACAAACTCTTTGTCTTATATCACTAGAGCTAAATCTATGATCACGTTTATTAAAATACAATTCTATATTTTTACGTTTGCACAGATCTCTACCAGTGAATTCTTTTTCTTTATATTCTTCTCCTAAAATTCTAACATTTATAGGATAAATTTTCAAAATGTCTAACAAATCTTCTTCTGTTTGATAACAAATTATTTCATCAACGTACTTTACACCTTTTAGTTGTATAAATCTTTCTACTAATGTTTGTACTGGTTTGTTTTTTTCTGGCCTATCAACAGATGGATCAACTTGTAAACCTACAACTAGGTAATTACACTGATCTTTTGCGTCTGCAAGCATTTGCACATGACCAGCATGCAGCAAATCAAATGTGCTTGCAGTGAAACCCATTTTCATTTTTTGTCTCCTTGGTCGGGTGTAATAGTTATATCTTTTACTCTGTGTGGTTGTTGTAATATCCAATCGATTACATTTACACAATAATCTAAGCTCATCTTATAAGCATCTACGTGTGCAACTCTTGGACTATCAAACCATCCAAATCTTACGCTAGTTGTATTCACTCCTTGATAGTAAAGTTGTTCGTTTGCTTTGTCGAGCGCAGCTTTTTCTACTGCATAGATATGCGGTTTTGGTTTATTTCCGTCACCGCTATTACTACTAATATTAATAATTCTTTTACCTAGTGCAGCAGCATCATACAATAGTTCAACTTGTGAAAAACAATCATGTTTACAATTAATAAAAATATCGCATTCTTCTAGGCTTTCGCAATTACCATATTTTTCTGCTAATGCTTTTCCTAAGCCTCTGCGTGAACCTGTAACAAAAAATTTCATTATTCGAACTCAAATAAACTTGCAAATGTTGTATTTTGTTTTGTGTCTTCCAACGGATAGTTTAGCACACCGATTAAATTATCTAATTTATTATCAATAATAGTTTCAGCCATCGCAGCATCGTCAAATGGCAATTCTGTAAACCATTGCGGCAGTCTAAGTTCATCAGTTGGGTATCCGATACTTGTATAACCTAGTGGATTTGGTTTAAGCTTACACACAATAGTTTTCATACCATCTACAATATCTTGAGAGTATTTGTCACCGTGTACTCTTTTTAGTGTATTCCAGTTTAATGCTGCTCTTACGTGCCCTGGCATGTTGGCTTTGCCCTGCTTTTCTTCAAGTGTTCTAAACTTATTTAGGTTATTTACACGTTTGGGTGTACCTTTTTCCCATGCAGGACGTGACTCAAAGTCTTTTCTAAATTGTATAATCATATCAAGAATTTCTTGTTGCGGAGCACTTTCGAGTACTCTTGTTAAAATTCTCATTAAAAATTCTTGCATATACGGCGGCGTGTCTGCACGACGCAAGTCTAAGCCCATTGCTTTTACTTTTCCGCTTTTGCCATCTATGTCTTTTCTATTGCCTTCGTCGTCGATTACAAGTGCAGCATATCGTTTCTTTGTAATATATAAACCTGATTCTGCAACAATTTCTCTACCAGCTGCAATTACGTCACTTCTACTGTTTGGGCAATGAAACGCCTTTTGCATAAAGTCTGGAAAAGTTGAGTTAGCTTGTTCTGCTATTTGATTGTATAGAGTAATTACGTTTTCTTTACTCCACGGTATATTACCAGCGTCGATATCTTTTTTCAATACAGGATAAGCTGAAAAGTAAACTGAGTCTGTATCGCCGTAAATTACAGTTTCACCTACATGATCATATTCACCAGTAGCAACTTTGTTAACTTCGGCACTCATATGTTTTACAATTTGTCGACCTGTGAGTGTTGTACTTTGACCAATACGCTTATCGAAGAATCTACAGCCAGGATTTAGAATTGCACCATACAACGAGTTAAGATTAATCTTTTTAACTAGTTGTCGCTTATCCCAGTATTCAATTTCAGCTTTATTGCCAGCAGCAATTGCTTTCTTAAGTTTACCTTGAAGTTCTTTTCTTTCAGCATACCAGCGTTTCAAAATACCCGGAATAACAGCTTCGAATTCATGTGTAAAAATAGTACCATTTGCACTAAGCATCCAAGGCATGTTACTGTCAAAAATTAGTTTATGAACTTCGGCTGCACTTAATACATTGCTGCCGCCTTCTTCCCAATCTATTGTGATCATAAAGTCTTTACGCTGTTCCATAACAGCTTCGTACTCTAACGAACCAAAATGTCCTTCCCATGCTGCTGCAAATGATTTTTTCTTAAGGGTAGTAGCTTCGTGAATCATTGCATCGGTAGCATCGGGACGAAGTTGTCCTACAATGCTTTCAGGAGCCATGTTTAGTGCACGAATTACACTAGGATACAGTGAGTTCAAGTCCATAGAGCCGATCCACTTGTGTAGTCCTTTTTTCGGATAGGCTACATAAGCACCAGCAGCACCTGTTGTTTCATGCTCGCGACGATTGGGTACTTGCATGCCTCTACGATGTGCTTCGTTAACAATTGCTTGTTCCGTCACTGCTACTGCTCCCATAGTAGTTTGCAGTAGCACAGTATTTGCATGTGCAAGTTCATTTGCAAGATCAATAAACCGCAGTTTCTTATCTAGTTTATCGAGTAGTGCAACGTCCTGCCTGTTATATTCAATAAACTTTTCAAAGTCATTGTTGTAAAGCTGATCAAGTGTACCTTCATATGCAGTTTTGTTTTCTCCTACTTCATATTCGCCAATGGCATCTAGTTTGTAAGAGTGACGTTCTTCGTATGTATACTTTCTATATAGATTAAGATAATCCATGTGTACACGACCAATAGTGTCATACGTTTCGCTCGTTTTGCCAAATTTTTCAAACTCACGACGCTTTGGCAATTGTTGCCATAGACAGAATCTGCGTGTATCGTCTTTACTTAAAACACGGGCAATTCTGTTAATTGTATATGGTACATCATAACCTTCTGAGTTCCAACCGCTGTGGATATCAGCATCTTCAATCAAGTCGAGGAATGCTTCAAGCATATCGCTCTCGCCTTGTTTACTGTTAGGAAACAAGATACATTCTTCACCCCAGCGCTCTTTACACATCGCTGCTGCTTCGTCGTATGGCAAGCCCTTCGGCGGCATAGCAACTGTAACTAGAACTTCCAACCATTGCAAATATACTGTAATAGCAGTAATTGGCATAAATGGGTCTTCAGGCGGAGCAAAGCCTTTATCAGGATCAAAATCTGTCTCAATATCCCAAAACGCAACATTTAGTTTTGGTGAATCTTGATTCAAATAGTTTTCACTTAAACATTGAAAGATAGGATTAGTATCACTTTCAAAAAGCTTTAAGTGTTTGTTTATTGCAAGTTCTTTTTTGAACTCTTTTGTGTTCTTACACACAATACGTTTAAGAGGCTCGCCGTGTGTGCTTTTATATTTGCCGGCAGCATCTGCGTAATAGAAAGTATATTTTGCTTGAATGTCTTTGAAAACACGCTTGCCTTCAATACGTTCTACAATTCTAATAATGTCTGCATCTCTGTCAAAAAAAGCGTCAACGTATGGCATACTCTACTTATCAACTCCTACTGTTGCAACTATAGTTTCAAGATCTTGGAAATCATCTACATGCTTATCCCAGTCACGCTTATATGCAACACGAATCGCTTTATTGATTAGTGCAGGTTTTACATCTAATTCTTCAGCAATTGCTTTTACTGTATCTTTTAGTCCTGCTTGTAAATCGTCAACTTCTTGCAGTACAGATACACCTTCAGCTACAATACGTTCAAGTTTGCCTTTTTCGTCAGGACCATAGACTCTATCACTCATTAAATAACTCCTAATAATAATTAAATATAATATAAAAATACAGAAAAGTCAACTATTATTTGACAAATGCTCCAATTCTTCCGTGTATATCGGGGTAATCTATATATGTATATCCCTTTGGAGCAACAGTATTTTCACCTTCCCAAACAGGGATAAATTCTTCTTGCGCATAGTTAAAGTCTTCATTTTTACGTAGGTGTACTTCTATAAGTTTATTACCTATAAATTCACAGTTTAAATATTCTTCATCTTTATATTCTTCTAACACACTTGGAAGACTAATTTGATCTTTTACCTTACGCCATACTTTCCATTTTGTAAAAGTGTTTGAATCTTTGAAACCTTCTACAGCTAACACTTGTCTACCATAATTGTAGTCTACGCTTATGTGTTTACCTTCAAACCATTCACACCAAAAAAAACCTATTGGTAAATCTGTTGTTAGTTTTTCTATCCATCTTTTTTCTGCTCCTAGACCTAATCCTAAAGCATTTACACAAGGGCGTACAATATAATGTGCTGGCTTAGGCACATCTATACCGGTCGGTCCGCATGTGTAACCTAGTTTTCTTGAAAGTATAAGCTTATCAAATACCCAAAGCTTATCTGGATTAGTTCGTTGCCATACAAAATCTTCTTCTGTATCGTCAACTAACGGATTTGTCATTTGCTTTGTTTAAGCATCTTAATCATACTGTGTAAACGCTCACGGTATCGTGGCTCAATTAATAGTGTGCTAAAAATTGTAACATAAGGGCCTAAAGCTTTTTGTTGTTCATCACTTAATTCTTCACCAGCTGAAGCAAGTGCAAGTGCTTGTGCAGCTTGAACATGATTTGGTTGTTCTTTCTTTAATGTTTTTGTTTGTCTAAGAGCAGAAACATAATCTCTTGTTTTGTATTCTTTTTCGTTCATTCTTTTCTTCTTTCCTGCACAATGGGCTTTTTGAGAAAAGCCTTTTGGGTTAGAACAGTTAATACTGTCTTTGTATTTTTGAGACCATTTCTCAGCAACAATTTTGTCTTGCATTAGATCATCATGATTTTTTTCTGCGTAGATTTTTGCTTTCTTTGCAGAATAAAATAATTTTACAATGTCACCTTTGTTATTGTATACAGCCCAGAAGTCTTTTCCGTTGTCATCTTTGTGTTTTACAACGTGACTGTTAGTATCATGCCCGTACTTTTTATCAAAAACTTCTCTCAAATACATTTTAGTTCTTTACATTCTTTGCTTTACCGCGGCGATTTCTATTTGGATCTTTTCTACGCTTGCGTTTTACTGCACGGGCTATACCCGCCTTGCCATCTTTTTTACCATCGCCATCTTTGTCTGCGTTGCGCAATTTTGCTGCTGCACTCTTACTCAAACACTTGGGCTTTGACTTTCCTTTGGTATCACCGCACTTGCCTATGCGATTACCTGAACTATCATAAGCATCCCAGCCACCGCCACCTGCACCGCCTTCTTTACCTTTACCAAACCAATCACGTAGGTTTTCGTTTAAATCTACACGTCCAAATCCAGGCTCGGGATCACCTTTTACAACACTGTTTAAATGACTTTGCTGATAGTCAGCAACTTCTTCTTCAATGCCAATCTCTCTGGCTTGAGACATTATTTCATCATGCAATGTATGTGCAAATTCTTTTGCTTCGTCTGTAGATTCACCAGTGTCCATCACTGCTTTTTCTAGTTTGTAAAATATATCTTGTAAGCGTATTAAACCTTCCATCCCGGGCTTATCAGCATGTTTTTCTGCTGTTTTGATAGCACTTCCGCACATAAAGAAATGTGTTGTAGTGTAGTCACCAATGGTAACTTCGGGTCCTTCGGGATCTAAGTCTTCATTTTTGACACAGTTAGGCACACGTTTTCCGAACATGGTTTTCATGCCCTTTTTAGTGTATCCCTTCCAACAACGTGTACCTTCAACAATATCAAATATATTCATTTTTTCTTGCTCTTTACGTTCTTGTTTATCAGCGTTGTCCTGAATTGCCCCAATTAGCTGCGCCTTTTTTACGACACTGTACTAGTGCGCCGCTTGCGTAAGCACTAGGCCATACTTTGTAGCGAGCTTTAACTTTGTGATAACAAGCATCCTTAGGGCCTCCGCCTTTTTTAGCTGCTTCGCTTACATGTACTATTTCGCCACCGCAAGAAGGACACTGGTTAAATGGTATATCAGTATCTTCAACTACTTCTTTTTTTTTAGCGTTATCGTCTTCGCCTGGCTTCTTATCTGCCCAATCTGGAACGCCGTCACCGTCAGCATCTGGCTTTTTCTTTTTAGATTCGCCATATGCAGCTCGCATGCCTGATGCTGCTCCGTCAAAAGAAGCATCATTACCAGAACCACCGTGATCGCCAAATGCTAGATCGTCGTGTGCTTCTGCGTAAGCTTTCATCATTGCTATTAAAGACTTGTATGTTCCACTGTTAGCATCTAATAGACGTGCTGCTTGATCTGGCTCGCCACGATCCATTAACTGTGCTACGTTAGATAGACGATCTTTGATACGCTGTTCTAGTTGCTCCATGCGATACACACCCATACCCTTCACTAGTACTTCAGACTGTGTAGCATCTTCGTCGTGATGTGTAATTTCACCAAATTGTCCCTCTGCTATAACACGCTTTTTAAAATCAAGTGCTAACCTACGCAAATCATCTTTGTGAGTTGTTTCTGCTAATTTGATAGCTTTAGGCGATACGTCAGCACGTCCGATGTTACTTGCTTGGTATCTAATAGCTTGCTCTACAATGCGTAACATAGATGCATTAGCACTTTTTCTTGTAGATTCTAAAGTGTGTTCTTTACCATCTGATGTTTTAAACTTTGTACCAGGTGTTGCACCAGAGGCTTTTAGTTCTCTCACTTTTTGTGCAAACTCGTTGCCTTCTTCAACTTCAGCTTCGTCAACTGGTGTTTCTGTTTCTTCACTATCGGTAGTACCTTTAAGTTTTTTAATACCTGCGTCTATTAGCCACCATGCGCCTGCTAGGCCTATAAGAAGTGCTGAAGTAGTAGCATCGTATTTGTTTTTAGCATCTTGAGTTTGTTCAATTATCTCTTTTGCAATGTCGGTAGATCTTATCAATTGCAAGTGTGCTTTTTTAACAGCTTTTCTCGAAATGTTGTTATCAACAGCATCTTCGAGTTCTACTACTTGTTTTATAAGAGATCTTATCTTTGCATCTGCATTTCCAAGCTCACCTTTGTAGAAACGTTCAAGTTCGCCTCTTTCAGCCATTTGGCCTAAGTTCCTAGCAGCATCGAGAGCATCATTTCTTGTTTTCAACGTTTTAAAAACAGCTATTTGTACAGCACCTTTTTTTGCTCTAGCATTTGCAATGGCTACTAGCTGGTTGATTTCTGTCTTTACAGCAGCGTGAGTATATGCAAGATTTGCAAGTGTAGAAGCACGACTTTTCGATACTCGTTTTCCAACGTTTGCAGCAAACTCGCCTGCTTTTTTGCCCATAGGAGTTTTAGCAGCAAGTTTTACCAAGGCTCCTAACGGATTTTCATCTAGTTGCTCGGACTCGTTTGTAGTGTATTCCACATCCATTTGATTGTGTTCATAATCCATACTATGGTAAACTGAGCCTAAGTAATCAGCAGCTTTGGTAATCTTTGCTTGCTGCCAACCTTCAATACCTTCTGCTTCACTTACACTTTTTAACATATCGTGTAATTCTACAGCATATTTTGCAACTTTAAATAAGTCACTGCGTGCCATTTGCACTTCGTGATCCATTTCTGCTTTATATGCCATGTCACCTAAGTGACCTTCTTGAACTTTTTTACGAGCCATGATGAATTCCTATTAATATACTATATTTATCACTTCTGCTTTTTTTGATCTTCAGTTTTCTTTTTCTTTTTGTCGCCAACACGACTAATTGGTGTTCCAATTCCGCCAGATGCAAATCCGGTAGCATTTCCTGCAATATTGCCTACACCTGTGCCGCCTGATGTAGCAGTTTCAGTAATTTCATTCATTTTCATTTTATTCTCCTACAGCTTCAGTTACATATGAAACAACTTCGCCGACTGTCATTAAACTTTCAGCATCGTCGTCGTCAATTGTAATGTCAAACTCGTTTTCAAGTGCTATAACTATTTCTACAGTATCTAAACTGTCAGCACCTAAGTCGTCTATAAAATTTGCAGATTCTGTAAACATATCAACGTCTTTGTTTAATGTATCTGCTAGTACTTTTTTAACTTTGTCTGCTAATTCACTCATTGTTAATATCCTTTTTAATCAAATTCATTACCGTACCCAGATGTTTTAGTATCAAATTCATTACCGTATCCGGACGTGTTAGTACTTGCTTTTGCAGCAGCAAGTGCTTTTCTTGTTTCAGGACCAACTATTCCATCAACCTGTAAACCATTAGCCTGTTGGAAGCGGCGTACTGCTTGTTCGGTGCGAGGCCCAAACTTTCCGTCTATGCCTGTTGAACCAACACTATAACCTAATTCTTCTAGTCTTGTTTGCAGTTTTTTAACTGTCGGTATTAGTTTTGGACTGTAAGAGCCAGTGTTTCTAAGTAAATTTGCACTTGACGTTGCCATAGGAGCAGAAGGTTGTGTTACAGAGGTAGTAGTAGTGCTTGCGCCGCCTCCGTATATATTAGGTCCTCTAGACACTTGAATATTGCCTCCTTCTCTTGCTGCTGCACTAAAATGCATAGCGTCTTTAGAAGAGCGCCAATTTCCGCCCCATCCTAAACCGTGTTTTGCAGCTATTTGACTTATATTAGGAGGCATGTCAGTAATTAATGTTGGTCCTTGCGGATTGTCATCTGGATTTATGTCAATTGCTAAACCTTGAGCATGATGACTCCACTTGCCACTGCTTGTTCTTCTTGGATTATACCCACCTATAGAGTATATATAATATCCAGTAGCTTCTAAATCATTTACAAAAGCTTGAAATTGTGCCTGTACAGGCGCTGCAACCTCAGTAGATTTGCCACTTTTAGTTGTGATTTTTGCTAAACCCTGTTGTTCAGTAATTATTTCGTTCATTTTCATAACTAGCTTTTCTTTCTTCTACCACTTTTCATATTTGCGCACCAATGATACATTTTTCCACGTTCGCCCTTGTACTTTTTTGCTTTTTTACGAAGGCTTGTTACTGATCCTTTGCAACTTGCTCCTGAACGTTTTACACGTCCTGGTCTGCTTTTGCCTTTTTTCTTACCATCAGCAAAGTTTTCATCTACGCTTTCTTTTTTTTTACTTTTGTTATAACTAGCCCATGCTACTGCATACGGATTATCAACTTTTCCTTTAAGCGCTAGAACTTGATCTTCTCTACCTGGCGGTGCAACTTCGTCTATTACATACATGCCTAGTTCATCGTCCCAACGTTGCCCAGGTAATTCATCCATTTTTTGATCATACTTAAATGGTTGTTTTTTTCTTGTAGCAGCTTTAACGTTTTCAAGTTCTTCTCGTTCTCTTTGTACAGCACGATATGCCATGGCACGTACTTTGTCGTCTGATAAACTGCTGTTTCCTGGCCTGCGTCTTAGTATTCTAAATACTGAGTTTACTGCTTCTTTCCCGAAACCTAACTTTTGTACAATTCTACCTATTACAGATCCAGCTTCATTTAGTTTTTTATCATTACATTTACACACAGCTTCGCCTGTTACAGGGCAGGGACCTTTTTGTTCATTGGTCATTACAGCTTTAGTAATATTTAATGCTTGTTCGCCATCGGGGTGATGTGGATTTATACTTACAGTTTCGCCTGCAAACAGTGCGCCAAGGTCAACTGCTTTGCCTAAGCCGTCTAATACTTGATGTAAACGATCGTTTTTGTTGTAATTTCCAGTTTCGTAGCCTTTTTCGCCACGCAGTTCTACTCTATGCTTGTCTTCGTTGTCGACCATATGAAGTACATAGATGTTATTACGTTTATCACGCTCTAATTTGACAAGCACTGACTCAGACAAACCTAAATTAAACAGTTTGTGTACACTAGAACCCCTTGCTGTGTGGGCAGGCCGGCCGTCTTTGTCTACTTTAAAGCCAAATTTAGCAGCTTCTATACTAACTTGGTTTGGTCCTACGTCCACAGTTTGGTTTTGTGTAGTAATACGGCCGACTCCTTCAAAAATATCCCATATTTTCATTTGCGTCCCCTAAAACTAATAGGTCCATTTAGATAAGGCCTAGAAAACCATAGCTTAAACCAGTCGTCTGTACCTGGTTGTATATTTTTCTCACGTTCTATTTGTCTTTTTTCTGTTCCTGTAACAGAGATATTAGATCCTTCGTAGGCAGTGTATCCTTTAAATTCATTTATACCTGCTAATTTACGAATCTGATCTAACTCATCCATTGTTAACACCTAGAATTTGACCTAACTTATCAAACATAGCCTGTGCCTGTGGTTGTGCAGGCTGTGTTACCCCAGATCTAAATAAATCAAAATTGTTATCTATCACAGCTTGGCGCATTTTACTAGCACTCATACCTGACGCATCTTCCGCATCGGGATTTCTAGTCAATCTAAACTGTTTTATGCTGTTAAAATTGTAGTTATGTATAGCAGTTTCTACACCATTGTATCTTTCTATTAGTGGAAATAGTTTATCTTCGCCTTCTACAAATACAATATCAGTATAACCCATTTTATATAATCTATCAGCTGCGATTAACACAGTTTTTGCTAAGCCTACTGCTACATTATTAAAACTTAATCTAGCCCATTCTAGTTTTTCTTGTGGACTCAGCGGATCAGTGGGCAACTTAGCTGCTCTATCACTTAGAAACAAAAAGCCATCACCTGGCTGTTGTGCTATAGCGTTTACCATAAGCTCATGACCAACTGTAGCAGGATTTAATCTACCGAAGGCAAATGCTGCTTGTTTCCCTCTTTTGCCTAATCCAAATACTTCGTTAACACTTTCTTTTGAAACGCTAACGTTAGCACTGCTGGTCATAGCAGGCGCAACACTTATTCCAGCAAGTGCACCAGCAACTTTGCCAGCGTTTTTGTATTTGCTGTACAGGCTCTTTATTAGATTCCATAGTGATGTTACTGGCTTTTTAGCAGCTAAGCCTATAATCTTAGTAACAGGAACACCAAGAATAAACGCAGCTTCCCATAATGAATGGTCGCCTACTTTAGCAGCAAGATCGCCGACGGTAGCATCGGGGTCTCGAGACCACTCTAAAATATCTTTGCCCATAAAAGCGCCAAGCCATGCTAGCGAAGCAATATACTGACGAGCAACACTGGTGCTCATGCCTGTTGCCTGTGCGGCAAAACTTTTAACATGTTCAAAATTGCGCATAGCAATTCTATTTTCTTGAGTTAGCTTTGCTATTTTTTTCTTAAATTTAACAGTACGTATGCCGTCCATTTTTCGCAGTACTTTTGGGTTAAAGAACGATGGATATTTTCTAGCATACGCTTTTGCTTTAGCAAGGTTAGCAGGATTTCTAACTACAGCTAGTGCGGCTTGGGTAGCAGATTGCTTTAAGCCTTGCGTGATACCGTGCTTTAGAATATTACCACCGACTTTCTTAGCACCTAAGCCAGCAATACCGCCACCGCCTAGTGTTAAGGCTAAGTTAATTGGATTAAGTATGTCGCCTATTAGTGGTAGTTGACCACCTGGTATTAAACCCTTTTCGCCGATGCCCGATGGATGGCCTTGCTTTGCTAATCCTTGATATTTCTTTGCTTCTTTTTCGCTAAGACCGAGCATTTGAAAAGCCTTAATAGTTTCGTCGGCGGTAAGCATATCCTGATAATGATACTGACCAATAGCGTAAACGCTGCTCCATTCTATATTGCGATTTTCATTTAGCAGTTCTCTTATCTGCATCTGTACTCACCTTTACGTATTAACGGCATTTCTTCAGTTGAAATACGTTTTAATATATCATCAACGATTTCTTTAGAGAATACTTGATCTGCAGGACCTAGATCAAATTTATCACAATATGATTGCATACCTTGTTTAAGCATAGGCATTACATGCGAACGCTTTACTGGCTTTTTCATATCCATAATATCACTCATCTTGCTCATGCAAGGGTAATAGTGTTTTGGGTAAAAATCTTTATCGTTTCTAGCGTACACTAGGAAATCATTAGCAACATCCCAACCTACCATTTGCGACAACTCCAATAACGTGCTTTCCACTTTGGCCCTGGATTATCACAGTTATGCCTAGCACGGAAGCTTCTACGTCTAGCAGGATTGTTTTTGCGTATGCGCATTGTTTTACGTTTAGCACTTGTACCGCCGTGTCCAAAGTTAACTTTAACTACACGTTTCTTGCCGCCTTTGCCTGGTTTGTTAACGTACACTTTGAATTTTTTTACATCACCACGCATAGGCTTATTAAGCTTTACTGTACGTCCTCTGTACTTTGCTTCAAAAATACCTGCTTCTTCGACATAACCTAAATATCCAAACAATTCATGAAAGTCTTCGTCTTCTTCTAGCGTTATCTCGTCAAGGGTAAGCATCTCTTTAAACCGCTTGTGTTCTTTAATTGCTTTTTCAGCTTTCTTGTTGAACGCATATGCACCCATGTAATGACTGCCTGTGTTTTCTTCTAGTATAGGTTGCACATTGATGCGCCAATCCTCGGCAATAGTTTTATGTGCAATTTTTGCTTCTTCTGCTAAACTATCTTTTTCGCTCATGGATATTTCAATATCAAAATCGTCAATACCACTTTCTAACAAGTAGTCAGACAGTGCTTCTGCATAGTCATCTGCTTGTTTTTCTGTTAGCGCAGTATAATGTTGGAATTCATAAACCAAATTATCTTCTGATTCTAGTACACTAGAATATGGTACTTCTGATTCAGATAGTTGATGTTTGTTATTTACAAATAGTCGTACGAAATGTGTCATGGTAAATACCTCTTATACAGTATTTATCCTGTTGGTGCCGAACTCTTGTAAGGGTGACTTACAGGTAAATTGCCTGTTAGTGCCCACTTGTGAGCAAGATAACCTTCTGCTTTTTCAAAATCTGTTATATCTGTGCCGCCTGTGCCAGGAACGTCTGCTACCGTAAAAAACTCTGCCATTCTACCCTGCATTCGTTCGCTGGCTCTATTGCGGAATATACGTAGGTCCATATTTGTTTGTAGACTATTATCATAGTCATTCACAGGTGTAAATGCATTATCACCATTTACTCTAACAGCAATCTGGTTGCCTGTCTTGTTGAATATAACACCTATTATCGTCCAAGTGTTTTGAGCAATACCTGAATCAAAGTCCTGGGCATTACCTATGGTTGATGATATCCTGTTCGGATTGCTCAAAGCGTCTAGGTCCAACTCACCATCAAATGCACTGGCATTGCTTGAACTTACAGCATAGTCTCTTTTTGGACTACTTGTAGTCTCTACACTCCAGAAACTATCCTGTGTGTCGTTGATCTGATTCCATTGAAATACTCCAATAGCCCAGTGGTTGCCACTGCTGGCTTGTGCAATTTCGTTGGTGGTAAAATCTTCCCCTGACGTAAATGTAAAAACAGTTTTGCCGTCCAGTGTATTTCCTACATCGGGTAGGCCAGTCACTGTTACA
>Ga0213859_10000075_pt1 | contig 43109 bp, 37 predicted proteins | sample PICome_2_FD_160133 | JGI IMG/M metagenome (GOLD analysis project Ga0213859, IMG submission 160133) | Coastal seawater microbial communities near Pivers Island, North Carolina, United States - PICO304 | ecosystem: Environmental > Aquatic > Marine > Coastal | place: USA: North Carolina...
GGCTTTAGAAGCCACAAGTTCTTCAGCAATTCCGGGCCAAACCACTAGGGTTCCTGGGATATCGTGTTCTTCCATCATTTGCTTAACCCCAATGGCCGCTGTGACATTTAAAGGGATTCCTGCATTGTGACCTTCACCGTGACCAGGTGCACCCTCTACCATAGGCTTGTGATAGGCTACACCGGGATATTGAGAAGCCTTGGGAATACAATCCACGTCACTTCCTAAAGCAATGACAGGGCCGTCTCCGTTTTTCCATCGCGCAAACCAAGCGGTTGGAATATCTGAAACTCCGTATTCTATGTCAAAGCCCGCTTTTTCTAGAATAGAGGTGAGATAAGCCGAAGATTCTACTTCGTGAAAACCAAGCTCGGCAAAACTGAAAATTTTATCGACCATGACCTGGCTGTTTTTGTGTTCAGATTCAACCCATTCCTTGATTTCTTGTTTTTGTTTCTTGACAAAAGACTTGGAGTATTTCTTTTGTGCATTGAGGCTAAAGACCATTAAGATCGCCCCGAGACTTAAAATTTTTACGCTTATTTTTTTCATGATTTATAGGAGTAAATTAGTGTTCACTTCTTCAGGTTAAGGTATATATTTTTTCCATCATTCGCCATTTTTCTCCTTCTTTTGAGTTTGGTAAGGCTTGCTGAAATGTCCACATCAATTCTTCCCACTCCTGAACTTTCGGATTATTTTGATCTGCCAGTTCTTTTTTCTCCCAACTGAAGGCTTCATTGGTCTCTACAATCATAAAAAGCCGGTTTTCTACGCGGTAGATGTCTAAGGCGGTTATTCCAGAAGATTTTAGACTCAATTGAATTTCAGGCCATACGTTTTGATGATGTTTTAAATAAGCGCTGATAAGCGCTTCATCGTTCTTTAAATCAAGGGCAAGACAATATCTATGATGCTTCATTTTCTTTTAAAATAAATCGTCCAAAAGCGAGAATATACACAAAACAAAGTGCGGGTAAAACAAATGAGAAGTTTACTTCGGAGACCCCGAGCACTTCTATATCATTCACAGCACGCCCCCCAAAATCTATAATCCTACCTTGTAATTGTGGCATTAGTGCTCCACCGACAATGGCCATAACCAAACCGGCGGCGCCTATTTTCGATAGATCTTGATCTAATTTTTTTAGGGAAATTCCGTAAATCGTGGGGAACATGAGCGACATAAAAAAGGAAATCCCAATGAGGCAATACATACCTAAAAGAGACTCGTTCATCATGGTCATTACCGAACAAAGAAATCCTCCGACAGCAAAGTAGCTGAGCAATCGAGCAGAAGGAATAAATTTCATCAAATAGGTACAAAGGGCCCTTCCGCTAAAAAAGAGCAGAAAGGCTATGAATTGATAATTGGCGGCAGTCGTGTTGCTGATTCCTATATTTTCGGCGTATTGATAGATGTAGGTCCAACACATGATTTGGGCGCCAACATAGAAAACTTGAGCACCTACACCAAAACGATATCTCTTGTTTTTGATGAGTTCAGAAAACCCTTTTTTTAATTCAAGCCGGTCTTGTTCTGACTGAATCACAGGCATTTTAGTTGCCAGAATTAGGATGAAAAACAGGGCAATCACCAATCCAATGGCCACATATGGATCTCTGATTACCATTAAATCAGCCGATCGAATCAAGGCTTTTTGAGCGATATCTAATGAAGCGTAGTTTTCAATATTATCCGATTGCAAATTTTTAAGCACAAATTGTTGGGCGATGACCAAACCTAAAATAAGGCCAACCGGATTAAACAGTTGCGCAAAATTTAAGCGTCTGGTCGCTGTAGTCTTTGAGCCCATCGCAAGAATATAGGGATTGGCGGTAGTTTCTAAAAAGGCCAGTCCAAAGGTCAAGACATAAAGGCCCAAACAGAAGAACCAAAACGCCTCGTATTGAGCTGCAGGAATAAATAAATTAGCCCCGATAAAATAGAGTGCTAATCCCAATAAGACTCCTTTTTTATAGCCTTGCTTTCGGACAAAAAGCGCCGCGGGAAGCGCCATACAAAAGTATCCGCCATAAAAAGCCATTTGAACCCAAGACGCCTGAGCGTTAGAGAGCTCAAGCACGGTTTTAAAGGCTTGAACCATGGGGTCTGTTACCGCATTGGCAAATCCCCAAAGTGCAAACAAGCAGGTGATTAAAATAAAAGGAAGGGTGTATTTTTTTTCGATTAATTGATCTTTCATGTTGCGGGTTTTAAATGCTTCGGTCTAAATGTGTATATCCTCCATCGACGTGTATAATTTGACCCGTGGTATGGCTTGATCGTGAAGAAAGTAAAAAGCAAACAGTTGAAGCGATTTCTTCAGGGGTAGTCATTCGCTGACCCAATGGAATTTTTGATTCAATTTCATTTTTTTTGAGCTCTGGATTTTCAAAACTCTCAATCCATCTTTGGTATAATGGGGTGTACGATTCGGCAACCACCACTGCGTTTACGCGAATGTCGTCTTGCAATAAATCTACAGCCCATTCTCTGGTAAGTGCATTTCGTGCACCGTTAGCGGCGGCATAACCTGAGGTGCCTCCTTGCCCAGTTTCAGCTACCTTAGAGCTGATATTTACGATGGCTCCTTTACTTGTTTTAAGACCTTCGAGGCAGAGTTGTACCATATTGAAATAATGCCCGACGTTCTTTTCAATTGAGCTCAAAAATTCCGTGTAACTGCCTTGCTTTAAGCTCACGCCATCATTTACACCCGCATTGTTCACAACACCGTCTATTCTTCCATGGCGTTGCATAAGCTTTTCAATGGCATCTTTGCACTGGGTGAGATCCGTTAGTTCAGCGATCGCATAGTCTGCTCGGCCTCCTTCACATTCGATTGCGGCTATACAACTTTGACAATCTTTTTCTTTTCGGCTAATGATAAAGGGCAGGGCTCCTTCTTGAGCAAGAATTTGAGCAATGGCTCTGCCAATTCCTTTGTCTCCTCCTGTGACCACAATGACTTTATCTGTGAGCTGTAAATCCATGATTTATTCTGTTATGATATTGATTTCAGCAAAACTTGCAAACTCTTGGGTGTCGATGATGCGCTCCGCCTTTATTCTTAAATACCTAGTTCGATGTGGTTTCTCAAATGAAACCTTCTTTACTTTTCGGTCGTTGGTAATATTGGCAAATTCTCCTGTTTGTACCAGTTTCCATTTTCGACCATTATTTGATTTCCAAACACTATAGCTCGAAATGACTCCTTTGGGATACCTCCTCTGATCGGGTAGAAATTCAAATCCCTTTAGGGTTTGTTTTTTGCCAAAATCAATACGCAGATCCCTTGATTTAGATTCGAATACCGTTGTAGGATTTTCATCAAATGCAGCTGAAGCCTTTTGGTCTTCGTTCAGCGTTTTCCAAGGAGATTTATACACGTCAAAATACACCTGAGCAGGTTCACTTTGTGTATTGGTTTTCGCATCGTACGCCACGGCATTGACCAATGTTCTCTCAGGTAATTTTATCGCCTCTCTGAATACTTGAGAAGTTGGAGAAGGGATGTCTTGATTTAAACTGTAATAAATAGTCGCATCTGCATCTGCAGCTTTTATTTCAACGAGACCTGAGAGCGTTCTATTAATTTTTGGTGGCTCCAACAAAATTGGGGCGCGATAAAGCCCAAGTTCAGAGAGTACAATACTTCCCTTAGATTGAGACACTATAAGTTTAAAATGACTTGAAGAGGTGTTTTTAAAAGAAAGTATTCTTTTGTTGCCAATGGTGGTTTGCTGAACTAAGGTATCCCAAAGACCTTGCTCATTTTTTGCTAAAAACGAAAAAGCTTGAACTCGTTGACCGAGTGGTATATATTCTCTCAATACAAGTCTATTCAATTCTTCAGGGGCATCAAATTGGATTTCTATTTCAGCGGAATTCACTCCTTCTGCTGTGGCCCAATAAGATGCTTTTTCTCGATCTTTTAATCGGTCTACACCGTAATTATTTCCCCTTTCATTGGATGCCTTTAAAGTTGCCTTCTGAATGAGGTCTTCTTTAAAGTCTAGTTTTATTTGTTGACTCAATTGCATCATAGCAGCACTGTCTGCTTCGTGAATCAGCCCTCGATGGTCTACCGGAATATTGAGTAAAAAGTTTCCGTTTCGCCCAATACTCTCATAGTAGGTTTGAACCAATCTGCTTTTTGATTTTACCTGATGATCTTCTCTGGGGTGATAGTACCAACCTGGCCTGATAGAGGTGTTAACTTCTGCTGGAAGCCAGTGCGTTCCATCTTCGTGTCCGTAACGCAATTCAACATACTTTGGCCAACCGGGGTAAATCTCGTCCCTCCGCATCGTACTCCAATTGGTTTCTCCCGCCCATCCTTCTTCAGTACCGACCCAGCGAACATCTGGTCCACCATCGCTAAAAATGACAGCCTCAGGCTGAAACTCTCTAACCATTTCGGTGGTTTTATCCCATTGGTAGTAGGTTTTATTATCGATTTTTCGGGTTTCATTAGCCCCTCCATAATAGCCAAAACCTCCGTTTGCGCCATCAAACCATATTTCAAAAAGTTCGCCATATTCGGTCAGCAGCTCGCGCAATTGTTCATGAAAAATGGAGACATAGGTGTCTGTACCGTAGTGTTCGTTGTTTCGATCCCAAGGAGAGAGGTAAAGCCCCAATTTAAGTCCGTATTTATCACAGGAATTTCGAAGGTCTCTCAACACATCTCCTTGTCCATTTCTCCAAGCACTTGACTTTACGCTGTGCGCAGTTGTTTTTGTTGGCCATAAACAAAATCCATCGTGATGTTTGGCGGTTAGAATAAGGCCTTTCATCCCTGCTTCTTTGGCAATTCTCGCCCATTGATCTGTATCGAGTTGCACTGGATTAAAGGTGTCGGCCGCTTCTCCTCCTGTACCCCATTCGAGGTCGGTGAAGGTGTTCATATTGAAATGAATAAAACCGTAGTACTCCAACTCTTGCCATTTTAATTGCCGATTAGAAGGCAGTGGTCCTATTGGACTAGGAGCTGGTGGTGCACAACTAAAAACAAGCAGTAGTATGAGGAAACTTAACTTTTTCATAAATCATAAAAGTGAATACAGTTCGTAGCAAAAACTTTTTCAATATCCTTTTGGTCGCTCAGTGAAAAATAGGATTTCAATAAATCTAAGTGATCCTTAAAGTTTGATGCCAATAAACAAACCGGCCAGTCTGAGCCGTAAAGTAGCCTATCCATGCCAAAACAGCGAACAACATGATCTAAATAGGGTAGAATCTGCTCTACCTGCCAGGGTTTTGTTTGGATTTCAGTAAAAATTCCAGAGAGTTTACAGTAAACTTTGGGCTGGTCTGCAAGTTGCTCAATTTGTTCTGCCCAATGCATATCCATCGGAAGATTGTATTGGGGTTTTCCCAAGTGGTCAAGTACAAAATACTGATCTGGAAAGTTTTGGGTCAGTGCTATGGCAGCTTCGAATTGTTTGGGATAAATCAAGAGGTCATAAGTGAGGTCAAACCTTTGCAACTGTGAAATGCCCTGCTGAAAATCATCCCTCAACATAAAGAAATCGTCTTCCTCATCTTGAACGATATGTCTCAGGCCTTTAAAAAAATCATTTTGGGTGTAGTGCTCAAGCTTGTTGTTTATATCATTTGCACAGAGGTCTAACCAGCCTACAACGCCTTTTATAATGTCGTACTGTTGAGCGTAATGCAAAAGCATTACAGTTTCTTGTTCGGTCTGTGCCGCTTGCACAGCAACGCATCCCTCAACCTCAGATTGCGCATAGACCTGCTCTAAATCAGCGGGTTTGAAATCTCTTGCTATTGCAGCCATGCTCGAGTCGATCCAGGCATGAGTGCTAGGGTGATAGTTCCAAAAGTGCTGATGGCTGTCAATGATCATTCAGGGTAGTTTATAATTTCTTGTCGCGCTTCTCCCAATCCCTCAATACCTAACTCAACTAGGTCTCCTGCCTTTAAGTATCTGGGTGGATCAAATCCTAGTCCAACACCAGATGGGGTCCCTGTAGAAATGATATCTCCGGGAAGTAAGGTCATAAATGAACTGATATAACTCACCAATTCGTCAATTTTAAAAACCAAATCAGAAGTGTTGCTGTCTTGAACTCGTTCACCATTTACCTTTAACCAAAGATCTAGTTTGTGCGGGTCTGCAATTTCATCTCGTCCGACTAAATAAGGTCCAAGTGGAGCGAAAGTGTCGTGACTTTTTCCCTTTACCCACTGGCCTTCGCGTTCTAACTGAAAGGCTCTTTCACTGTAATCATTGTGTAAAACATATCCAGCAATGTGAGAGAAGGCGTCAGCTTTAGAAACATAGGTAGCCTTTTTGCCAATAACTACGCCGAGTTCAACTTCCCAATCGAGTTTAGTCGCATTTTTAGGTATGGTGATTTGGTCATTAGGACCACAAATGGCTGAGCTTGCTTTAAAAAAAAGAACAGGCTCTTTTGGCAACGTCATTCCGCTTTCAGAGGCGTGCTTGGAATAGTTGAGTCCAACGCATATGATTTTAGAAACCTGACTCAGAGGAGCAGCTAGTCGCTGATCAGGAGAGACTTTAGGGCAGCTTTGCTCATGCTCAGACAACCATTGTTTTAGGTTGTGCATTCCGTCCTGTTCAAAAAAATCAGAATCGAAGTCAGATGTGAATGCGCTGACGTCAATGAGGTCTCCGTTTTTTGTGAGTACAGCTGGTTTTTCTTGCCCTAGGGCTCCGTATCGTGCGAGTTTCATTTAACTGTTTAATTTTATAAATCCACCATCTATGGGGTAGTCTGTTCCGGTAATAAAGGCGGCGTCATCTGAACAGAGAAAGAGCGCAAACTTTGCGATTTCTTCAGGGGAAGCCATACGCCCTATGGGCTGGGTTTTTGAAAGTTGAGCGAACATTTGCTCTTGCTTTTCAGGATAGTTTTCTCTGATAAAACCATCGACAAAAGGGGTATGAACTCGTGCTGGCGAAATACTGTTGCAGCGAATGCCGTGTTCAACATAATCTTTGGCTACAGAATAGGTCATGGTCAGTACAGCTCCTTTGGTCATAGAATACGCAAAGCGATCACTTATACCCACGCTCGAGGCTATTGAAGCCATATTTAGAATCACCCCTTTTTTACGTTCTTTCATGTGTAAAACAAAGGCGTGCATTCCATTGTAGACCCCCTTAATATTGACCTCATACAATCGGTTTAAATCGTCTACATCTGTTTTTTCAAGTGAACCCACGTGAGCGATTCCTGCATTATTGATGAGAATATCTACTGGATGTTCCCCTTCAATTTTGGTCGCAAGCTCATGAAAATCTTTGTGTTTACTGATATCGCAGTGTAAAAATTTAACTTTTTCTGAAGCTATGGATTCGACCACTTGTTCTGCTTGATTCGAATTGGTGTCGATGAGGTAAACTCGGGCTCCAGCTTGCGCAAAAGTGCGAACCAAGGCCTCCCCAATTCCACTTGCGCCTCCAGTGATGACCACGGTTTTATGTTGAAGGTCTTGCATCAGGACTATTTGAGTTCTAACTCAATAATGGTATTAATAGGATTCATTTCTGCTTTAGGAATAGCGATGGTCAATCCCAAGTCGTTTTGTTCGTATCTCACCTTTTTTGAGGTACCATAAAGTTTGGCCGATTTGATTTTTTCAGGAACATCTCTTAAAAAGATGACATTGTGTTCTGGGTCGAGGACGTGAAGGTAAACTTTGCGGTCTTTTCGGGTAGAAGCCAATTGATTGTCGGGTTCTAAAATACCAGCCTTTGTGCCGTATACCGTTTCACCGTATTGATCGAGCCACAATCCAATTTCTGAAAGTGATTTGAGGTGTTCCGTTTGAATTTTTCCATTGGGCATTGGCCCCACGTTTAATAAAAGGTTACTGCCGTAAGAAGCAGATTTGACCAATAAGTGAATAAGTTCTTTAGACGATTTATGTTTGTCGTCTTGAAGGTTGAACCCCCAAGATCCGTTTATGGTTTCACAAACCTCTAAGGGCAATTGACCGATATCTGAAGCTGATGTTCCCCAGCCTGTGGTGTTTTGTCCGGGAAGGTCTTTCTCAAACATTTGAAAGTCTTCTCCTGAAATGGGAGCAATATGATGGTTGTTTCCGATCAAAGCATGAGGTTGTAAATCGTGAATCAACTGATACAATTCTCGATAGTGCCAATCAACATTGAGTTTGCCGAATTTTTTTCCGTCCCATTGTTTTTGGTCCCAATGCCCGTCAAACCATATGCCTCCAATTTCTCCGTAGTTCGTTAAAAGCTCGGTGAGCTGCTGCTTCATAAAGGCGATATACGCATTCCAATCTCCGTTTTCACGACCTTTTATACCTAAACCTGTACGACCACGAGGATAGTAATCATCACTTCTCCAATCCAGCAGAGAATAATAGAAAAACAACTTAATGTCAGCCTTTTTACAGGCCGCGGCCAACTCTTTTAAGACATCTCGTTTAAAAGGGGTGGCATCTACAATGTCATAGTCTTCTGCGGCGGTATCAAACATTGAAAAACCATCGTGATGTCTACTGGTGATGGTGATGTATTTCATACCGGCATTTTTGGCCATTGCCACCCACTCTTCTGCATCGAAGTCAATGGGATTAAAAAAGGAAGGTAATTTTTCATAGGTGTCAACGGCAATATTCTGATTGTTCATCACCCATTCGCCATCTCCTAAAAGACTGTACACTCCCCAGTGAATGAAGAGTCCAAAACGGGCTTCTTGAAACCACTCACGTGCGTTTAAATTTTCTTCAGAGGGCTGATAATTCGGAATTCCTTGTTGCGCGAAATTGAGGCTTACTGTAAAGAGTAAGACCAGAGACCATTGTTTTTTCATTAGTTAGTTCAGTTAGTGCACTTAAAATTTAACACCATTTTTTGTGGAAAGCAAATACCCTTATCCCATCAAAATCAATGCAGTAAACCTCAAGGTGTTTCATAAATTTACTATTATTGGTTTAATAATGACATTCTAACTGCAGACAATTCAAAAGTTATTTATTATGCGTAGCACACAGCATTTGTTTAAAAGTGTACCGGTAATCCTTATGGCAATCTTGGGATTAAATTCTTGCACTCCTTCAAAGACAGTAAAAGAAACAAGACCTAACATCATCTACATTTTAGCAGATGACTTGGGATATGGTGAGCTTGGAGCTTATGGACAACTAAAGATAGAAACGCCCAACATAGATGCTTTAGCTGCCTCTGGCATGAAGTTTACACAGCATTATTCAAGCGCACCTGTTTGTGCTCCAGCTCGATATATGTTGTTAACAGGACAACATTCTGGCCATGCTTTCATCAGAGGAAATGATGAGATGAGATCAAGAGGAAAGGTTTGGGATTACCACGAAATGGTCAAAGACTCAACCTTAGAGGGTCAACGACCTATGCCCGAAAACACCAAAACACTTGCGCACTATTTAAAGTCGGCAGGTTATCAAACAGCAATGGTAGGTAAGTGGGGGTTAGGCTCGCCAGACTCTCATTCTGTTCCAACTAAAATGGGTTTTGATTATTTCTACGGCTATAATTGTCAACGCATCGCTCACACATTTTATCCCACGCATTTATACGAAAATCTCAATCGAGTTTACCTCAACAATGAGGCGATTGCACCTCATACAAAACTCGAAGAAGGGGCTGACCCTTACGATGAGAGGAGCTACAGTAATTTTAAACTCAATGATTTTGCACCGGATTTGATGTACGATAAAATGAGCGCTTTTGTCGAAGAGGCCTCCACTGAAGAGCCCTTCTTTTTGTATTGGGCCTCACCAATTCCACACAATCCTTTACAGGCACCGCAGCGATGGGTAGATCATTACATTCAAAAATTTGGAGAAGAAGAACCCTATTTGGGAGACAAAGGATATTTTCCGAATCAGAGTCCCAGAGCTACTTACGCGGCAATGATTTCTTACTTTGATGAAAACCTTGGGCGACTCGTTCAAAAACTAAAAGAAAAGGGAGTGTACGAAAACACGCTAATCTTGTTTAGCTCTGACAATGGCGTTACTTTTTCTGGAGGTACCGATGGAGAATTTTTTAATTCATCAGGTCCTTTTGGTGAAGAGCGTGGACGCGGAAAAGGCTTTGTTTATGAAGGAGGTATTCGCGTACCTATGATTGCCTCTTGGCCAAATAAAATTAGCGCCGGATCTGAAACAGACCACATCTCAATACAATACGATTTATTAGCAACGCTAGCTGATTTAGCCTCTTTTGAAATCACCTCTGAGCAGGACGGGATTAGTTTTTTACCCACCTTACTCGGGCAGGACGATCAGAAGCAGCACGACTATTTATATTGGGAGTTTCCTGAATATGGAGGGCAGTTAGCACTGCGTTTTGGCGACTACAAATTCGTTTGGGCTCATCTGAAAGATAAACTGCCGCCGAGTCTTGAGCTTTATAATTTGAAAGAAGATCCGGCAGAAGAGAACAATATTGCTGAACAGCATCCACAGCTCATTGAGCAGGCAGACGCGTATTTTCGCCAAGCGCACCAGCGCTCTGAAATTGAGCGTTTTCAAATTCCTTTACTCGAAGAGGGCTTTTTGAAGGCTAATTGATTCCCGTTTGGCTCAGGGTTAGTAGCAAAAGCATTTGAATAGAAAGATGGCCATTGTCATTGGTCCACCACTCATCAAGAGAATGCGCTTTACCACCTCTGCCACCAATACCAATAGTAACCGCTGGAATATTTTTTGAAATGGGAATGTTTGAATTGGTCGACCCAATGGTGAGTTGAGGTTCCGCCCCAAAAGATTGTGATGCAGCCAAAGCCGATTGAATCAAAGGCAGGCTTTCTGACAGTTTTCCCGATGGTCGATTACCAATCTTGTCGATTCTCAAGCTCAAGTCAGGTCCTCTGCGTTTAATGCTGTTTTGATAAGTCAAAGCTTCGTTAGCGGCCTGTTTCAGCAGCTCTTCCATATCGTCTAAACGCGAAGGTTCAATAGATCTAATATCCACCTCCATGACAGATTCGAAAGGAATGGAGTTTACAGAGGTTCCTCCGCGAATCGTTCCAATATTATACGATGTTTTAGGGCCAGATTTAGTGTAGGCATCCGCATATTGAACGAATTTGCTGATCATTCCACCTAAGGCGTGATGAGGATTGGCAAGACCAAAAGCCCCCCATGAATGTCCTCCAGGACCGTCAAAGTGAATTCGATATCGATAAGAACCCAGTCCTTGATTATTAACCCTTGCCAAAGAGCCTCCGTCAACTGAAATCCATTTGTCAATTTTAGGGCCATCCTTTCTAAAGAGATGTTTAACACCTCTGAGATCTCCTAGCCCTTCTTCACCTACAGAAGCGATTAGTAGAAGGTTGTGTTCTGGCTGTATTCCTGTGGTTCTCAAGGTTTCTAAAAGCGTTAAAAGCATGCTTAGTCCTCTTGTGTCGTCGGCAATTCCAGGAGCGTAGAGGGTGTCATTTTGAATTCGAACCCTAACGTCGGTACCTTCTGGAAACACCGTATCCAAATGTGCATCTACGGCAATATTTAAATTTCCTTTACTTCCCTCGACTAAGGCTAGAACGTTGCCTACCTCATCTATCCAGACAAAATCCGCCCCAAGCGAAGTGAAATACGCTTGCATTGCTTCAGCTCTCTTTTGTTCTTTAAAAGGAGGTGCAGGAATTTCAGTAAGCGCAATATGACGCTCTAGCGTCTTGTCTTCTAAGGCTAAGATCTCTTGAAAAGCACGTTTGACTTCTTTTGATTTTTTGAGCTTGGCAATACTCTTTACGTATTTCGATTCAATACTCGGGCTCGATTGCCCCTGAGCAAAGAATAGTCCAAAGCCCAATAAAAAAAGTCCGAGGTATGCGAATGCGCGAAGTTTCATTACAGGTTTTTTAAGTAATCAAAACTCTCTTTGAGTGCAACTTCAGGCTGCATGACCATATCTTGTTCGACAAAGAAATGTTCGACTCCAATTTCTTTACTCTTTTTAATAATCCCTTCTAAATCGATATCTCCTTTTCCGCAAGAGGTCATATTCGGAAACAAGCCAAACCATTCTTGAGCGCTCGACCCATCTCCTTCAAACTCTTTAATAGGCTTCATGTCTTTGATGTGAAGCATTTTGTATCGGTTGGGATGTTTGTCTAACAACTCTATGGGATTAATACTTCCTGCAGTGGTCCAAAACAAATCCATTTCAAAGAAAACTAAGTCAGGATCAGTTTGCTCGAGTATAAGGTCTATCGGTCTTTCTGCCCCCCATGGTTTTAAACCGTATCCGTGATTGTGATAGCCAAAGCGAATACCCTCTTCACGAGCATTTTTACCAATCTCATTGAAGAGTTCTGCACTTCGCTTGTAGTCATCCATATCTTTTCGATAAGGTTCTGGCAAGGCGGGTAAAACCACGTAGGTGGCACCGATTTTTCTTGCCGCCTCTCCAAGTGCAGACATATTGTGGCGTAAGGTTTCAATATCGGTGTGCATAGAGGGAATGCTCATTCCTCTGTCTTTTACTTTTGCGCCAAAATCTTCAGGAGTGTGACCGTAGAAACCACTTGCGCTAAAGCCCAGCATTTGAGAAGTGGCAGCCCATTCTTGTTTTGTTTTCTCATCGCTAAAGGTGTAAGGCCCAAAAACTTCAAGTTCTTCAAAACCAATAGAGGCGAGCATATCAAGGGTGCCTTCAAGATCGTCATTCAATCCATTCGGAACTGAAAACAAACCGAGCCCCAAGGCATAATTTTTAGCGTTCATCATAAAAGAGGGCGTTAAAAGGCTAGCCGTAGCCAGCGCTGAATAATTCAAAAATTTCTTTCTTGTCATCATATAATTAGTCGTTTGGTTCTTTGATTAGAGCCAAATCAAAAGGTTTAATCAGCTTTGAGAAAATTATTTTTTTCTCCTGAGCTTATCGACACTAAAGGTGCCGGCACCACTTAAGATTAAACCGACAAAATAAGCCAAGAATAAAAGGGGTTTTTCAGATCCTGCAAAGCCATCTCTTGCTAGGTGCCCAGAAAATGCAACAAGCATAGTAAAGGCCAAAAAGGATGCGCTTATTTTGGTGTACAATCCGATTAAAATCATTAGCCCCCCCAGTGTTTCCGCCATCATGGCCATAAATCCAAAGAAAATATTGACGCCTTCAATTCCCAGAGAACCGGTCAATGAACTTCCCAGTCTTTGCCATCTCTCAGGGCCTCCCATAAGTTTTGGAATGCCGTGTAAGTAAACAATTAAAAAGCCGAAAACGGCGCGTGTAAGTAGTAATGCTCTATTCATTTTTGCAATATTTTTAGTTAAAAAGGTTCGGTTAAGATAGCCAATATTGTCTTTATTCCTTCGACATAATTGCCCAGTCTAATATTTTCATTTGGACTGTGTTGGTTGTTGTCTCTATTCACAGTGGGAACAGTAACCGCAGGAACATTCAAGGCATTGACAAAAGGAGCGATAGGAATAGACCCTCCACTCATGCGTTGTAAAATGGGTTTCTCTTCGAAGCCTCTGAACAAGGCCGATTGAAGCCATTTACCCGTAGGTCCATTTAAATCGGTTCTAAAAGATTGGTAAGAAATTTCAGAAGTCATGCTAGCGATGTTCTTATGAGTTTTTCGCTCTTCTTTTGTAGGCTCTCTATCCAGCACCAGAAAGCCCTGATCTTCGACGTGTTTTTGAATCAATCCGATTAAGCGCTCTGCACTAATTTCTTTGACCAATCGCACATCGATTTCAGCCCTTGCCCATGCGGGAACTATAGTTCGAACTTCTTCGTTAATCCATCCCGACTGCATACCTCTAATGTTGAGTGAAGGATACTGAATGGCTTCTTGATAGTTATCGGCAACTTTATCAAAAACGGCCAATTGTAAAACCTCTTTGAGCAGCTCGTCGTCTTGTGGAGTTTGAGCTAATATTTTTTTGGTCTCCTCATCTAATACCACACCGTCGTAATAGCCTTCAATCAACACCCTGCCCTCTTCGTCTTTCATGCTTGAAAGCAATCTGGCCAATTTAAAGGCCGGGTTTGGTGCGTAATTCCCAAAATGACCACTGTGCTGAGGTACAATTGGGCCATAGGTAGTGAGTTGAATCGTAGAAATACCTCTTGCCCCGAAGGTCAGCGTTGGCTTGTTCAGACGGTGCCTTGGGCCATCGAAAATCACAAGTCTGTCGGCTTGTAAGAGCTCTTTATTTCTAAGCACTGCTGCAGGAAGGTTGGGAGAACCCAGCTCTTCTTCAAAATCTAAAATGACCTTGAGGTTAAAATCTGGAATCATCTTTAGGCGCTCTAGTGCATCTACAGCACTTAAAAACATGGTAATAGGTCCTTTGGCGTCACTGGCAGAACGCGCAAATATTCTCCATTCGGGGTCGTAGTTTTTTATGTTTTCCCACGGCATTTCACTCCAGCTTCCATCACTATTTTGAGCTTTTAAAGCCACCTTATAAGGATTTTCTTGAAACCATCGACTCGAATCTACAGGCTGTCCATCAACCTGCAAGTACACCAAAAGAGTAGAGGCTTTTTTGTGAAAATTGCGTTGAGCCAGTACTAGTGGAGCACCCTCAGTTTCGATTTGTACAGTTGAAAATCCTCTTGCTTCAAAAGCAGATTCTATCCAATTGATGTTTTGTGCGATATCCTCGGGATAATTGGCATCATTAGGGATGCTTAGTAAAGCTTTGAACTGCTCAAAACTGGATTGAACTTCTTGCATAACGACCTGCTCGAGTTCTTTTTGATTTTGAGCCCATATCGAATTGCATACCATCAAACTAAAAACAAATGCTAGCTTTTTCATGAGATTAAAATATTGAATACCTCTAAAAATAGTTACATTTAGTGGATTGCGAATTCAAAAGTTCTGAATTATGAAAAAATGCGTTTTACTACTTTGCTTAACAAGTCTAAGTGCTGTTGCACAAACAGGATTTACAGCCTCAGACTGGAAAAATCAACTCGCCACCGAAGAGGTCTTCACCAATTTGATCGACGATACACGGTTTAAAATACACCTCAAAGAATTGACTAAAAAACCGCATGTCGCGGGTAGTAAGGCCAATAATGATGTCATTGATTATATCGCCAAAAGTATGAACGATGCCGGCTTGGCAGTCAAGAAGTATCCCTATGACATCTATATGTCTAAAGCTCCTGGCGAATCCTATCTCGAAATCGTTCAACCCAAAAGGCAACCCTTGTCAATGAAGGAAGATATCGTTGAAGGCGATCCCTTTTCTGAGGATGAAGATTTATGGAAAGGATGGAATGCCTATTCAGGTTCTGGAGAGGTAACCGCAGAGGTTGTTTATGCGAACTACGGGAGAAAAGAAGACTTTGAAAAGCTCAAAGAAATGGGAGTCGATGTCAGGGGTAAAATCGTCATTGCGCGTTACGGTGGAAACTTTAGAGGATACAAGGCTAAATTCGCTGAGGCTGCTGGAGCGGCTGGTCTTATCATCTACACAGACCCTATAGATAGTGGATATTTTAAAGGTTTGGTGTATCCAGAAGGCCCCTACTATTCTGAAAGCACCATACAGAGGGGATCTTTATTGACTGAGGATTTTACAGGCGACCCGCTCACTCCTTATGAACCGGCCTTACCTTTAGATGGGGATATTAAAGTAAAACGCAAAAAACCAGCAGATGCACAATTGCATAGCATTCCTGTCACCCCAATTGGTTATGGCGCGGCCAAAGAAATCTTAGGTCAGATGAATGGAAATGCAGTGCCAAGCGGATGGCAAGGAGGTCTTCCGTTTACCTATAGACTTCAAGGAGGATCTGCTTTAAAAGTATTCCTCAAAGTAGAACAGCCTAGAGAATTTGTTCGAGTGCATAATGTAATAGGAACTGTAAAAGGTAGCGTCTATCCAGATGAATGGATCATTTTGGGTTGTCACCTCGACGCTTGGGGCTTTGGAGCTACAGATCCCAATAGTGGAACGGCCATGCTACTCAGTTTAAGCGAGACTTTAGGAAAATTGGTAAACGAAGGCAAAGGACCAAAAAGGTCGATTTTAATCGGACATTGGGATGCTGAAGAGCACGGGGTTATTGGCTCTGCAGAATGGGTAGAAGAGATGCGAGATGAACTCAACGCCAAGGCTGTGGCCTATATGAATTTTGATGGTGGGGTATCAGGAAAACGATTTGGAGCCTCTTCTTCTCCTAGTTTAAAAGAGTTAGTGTTGGCTTCTGCCAAGCAAGTTGATTATCCCTACTCAGATTTATCCTTGTACGATCAGTGGAGGGGTGCTAAAGAAGCGCCTTCAATCGGAAATTTAGGAGGAGGTTCTGACCACATCGGTTTTTACATGCATGTCGGAGTACCTTCAATGAGCGGTGGAGCAGGAGGAACTACCGTATACCATTCGAACTATGACTCCTTTCGTTATTACGAGCGCTATGTTGACCCTGAATTTCAAATGGGTCCGACCATAGAAAAGTTTGCAGGTATTATGAGTTTGAGATTGGCCAATGCCACGCTGATTCCATATGATCTCAATAGATATCCCAATGATTTAAAGATGCATTTCGATCGAGCTGAAGAAAAAGTACGACAATTAAAATCCGATTTTAAAGGTTTTGAAAAAACCCGTCAAGCGATAGCGGATTTAAGCGCAGCTGCAGCATCTGCCACAGAAAACTTGTCGAATAGGGTAAATGATAAAGGTCTAAGCGCAGTAGAAATTCAATTCTTAAACCGACAATTGATTGCATTAGAAAAAAGCTTTATCGACCAAAAAGGAATGTATTATGGCGATTGGTTTAAATCCATTTACGCCTCATCAGATCCATTTTCGGGATACGCTTCTTGGATTTTACCGGGAATCGAATACGAGCTCGCCATTCAAAGAACCAAAAAACTTAAAGAATGGGACAATAGATATGCCAAGGCCATCACAGACTTAGCTCAAAAGATGCGCAAGATGAGTGCGAATTAGGCGCTTAAGGTAAAGCTATACTCAATTCGACCAGCTTAGAGCGAATCCCAAGTTGATACAAACCTCTTTGGGAACGACTGGGGTAAACACGATTGGTTAAAAAAACAATAAAAGTTTCATACACCGGATCTACCCAAACAAAAGTACCTGTAAAGCCAGTGTGGCCATAACTTTGGGGTGATAGGCTCTTAGAAGGATAGGTTTGCTCAAGTAAAAAATCAGGTTTGTCAAAGCCCAAACCTCTTCGGTTGGTTTGATCGGGATACGCCTTTTGAGTGAAAAGATCAATGGTGGATTTTTTCAAATAAGATCGGTTCTCGTAGGTTCCCCCGTTGAGCAACATTTCTAAAACTTTTGCAATGGATTCTGCATTTCCAAAAAGACCTGCATTTCCAGAAACGCCTCCCATAAGTGCGGCAGCTTCGTCATGCACCCATCCCTGTACCAGATCATTTCTAAAAAACGCATCGACTTCAGTAGGAACAATTTCTTCTTTTGAAAATGTTTTTAAGGGTAAAAAGCCCAATCGATCCGCCCCCAAAGGGGTGTAAAATGAATCCGATAAAAAGGAAGAAAAAGGCTGGCCAGTGCGCTTTTCTATCCACTCTGGAAGCAGAAAAAACCAAAGGCCTGAGTAAAGGTATTCTCCTTTTTTTCTCAGCTTTGTTTTTACAATGCGCTTGTAAATTAATTTTTTGTAGTCTTTATGTGCATAGAGATTATCGTAAACGGCTGTTGGATATTTGGCAGATTGCTCTAAGGAGACTCCTCTTTTTTTATAGCGGCCACTTGTGCGTTTAAGTGTGGTTTGGTGAGCTATATAAGGCTGCCATCCTGCACTGTGACTTAGGATTTCTTTTAAAGTTGAGTTTTGTTTATTGGTGTTTTTAAGACGTTCAAAATAGGTTTTGACCGGAGTGTTGAGACCAATGCCGCCCTGCTCATAAACTTTCATAAACGAAAGTGTACCTGCGAGAATTTTGGTTACCGAAGCCAAATCGTACAAATGATGGTCTTCAACTTGAACCAAAGAATCGTAGGTGTGGTAGCCATAAGATTTCTGATGAACGACCTGTCCTTTTTTAAAAACCAAGAGCTGAGCTCCTGGATAGGCTTGAGCTTTAATACCTGCGTTTACTATTGAATCAGCCTTAGCGGCATTAAATTCTTGCGCCTGAAGTACCCCAACAAAAAGGGCCAGGATTACGAAATAAAACTTAGGGAATTTCATTCGAAAGGAGTTTATCGGCTATGGCCGAACTAAAATGCTCTACCCATTGACGATACATTTCAGCCGAAGGATGTAAGCCGTCTTCTGCAATTAAATCAGCTTGATTCGCGGCTACTCTTGAAATGGGGGTAATATTGTAAAATGGAACGCCATATTGAATGCAAATTTGTTCTGCTGCCTTGTTAAATGAATCTAATTCTAAGGCAATTTGTTCGGGGTCTCGATTTGAATTTTGCACAAAAGGAGTTACCCCGTAATCAGGTATAGAAACTACAAAAACAGCACTGTTTTCATTCCTTTTAAAAGCTATGGCTCTTTTTAATAAGGATTCGAATTCTGGTTTGTATTCTTCGAGCGATCGCCCACGATATTGATTATTTACTCCAATCAAAAGCGAAATCAAATCATAGTTACTGTCTAAAGAGGCTTCATTTATGCCCTGATCTAATTCATCAGTAGTCCATCCAGTTCTAGCCACTATAGTTGTGTGTATCGACCGCTTAATTGAGGGTTCTATGGCCTTGGCCAATTGAAGAGGCCAGCGTCCTGCTTCAACTACAGATTCTCCAATGGTATAACTGTCACCCAGCGCTAAGTAGGTTAATGGTTGTAGCTCTTGAGAGGTTTCCGCTTTTTTTTGTTTACATGAAACCAATGCCAACAGCGTTAGGCTCAGTAGATAAGAATAGATTTTCATCGAGATGTAATTTCATTTTAAAGATATTAAATGCTGAATAAATTTTTGGGAGATGAATTCGTAACTTCAGCTAGCAATTTGACCAAACTTAAAGGCCATGAGAACATACGCTTTCGTTTTTGTTTTGTGTTTATTGTCTTGTTCAGAGGCGACACTTGAACAGACTCCACCCAATGTTATTTTTATTCTCACCGACGATCAAGGATACGGCGATTTGGGAATTTATGGAGCAAAAGATTTCAGTACTCCCAACCTCGATAAATTGGCGAGAGAAGGAGTCTATTTTACTTCTTATTACGCGACTCAGCCCGTGTGCTCCGCTTCGAGAGCTTCTATTTTGACGGGATGTTACCCCAATCGAATCGGTATACACAACGCCTTTATGCCCAATGCAAAAATCGGCTTGAATCCTGCTGAAACGACAATAGCAGAACTATTAAAAGAAGAGGGCTATGCCACCGGAATCTTTGGAAAATGGCATCTTGGGGATGCAGCTCCTTTCTTACCTACCAAGCAAGGATTTGATGAGTTCTACGGTATTCTGTACTCCAATGATATGTGGCCCTATCATCCACAACAAGGAAGTTGGTTCAATTTTGACGATATTTTTCTCTACAAAAATGAAGAGCCCATTCGCAAATTGACCGATCAATCGACCTTAACTCGAGAATTTACCCAAGAAGCTATAAATTTTATCAGCACCCATAAAGACCAACCATTTTTTGTTTACCTGCCGCATCCACAACCTCATGTGCCGCTTTTTGCGCATGAAGATTTTGAAGGAACCCAAGATCGAGGGCTCTACGGAGATGTTATTCACGAAATTGACCATGAGGTTGGACGTCTTGTTCAACATCTCGAAGATTTAGACCTTTTAGAGAATACTATTATCGTATTTACCTCAGACAATGGCCCTTGGCTATCATATGGCGGACATTCAGGGTCATCTGGCATTTACAGAGAAGGCAAAGGCACCAATTGGGAGGGAGGTCATAGGGTTCCGGCCATCGTATCTTATCCCAAATCGATAAAATCTGCAAAAATCATTGACCAGCCTGCCATGGGAATAGATTGGCTGCCGACAATTGCTGAATGGACTAAGGCCAAAATGCCTGAGCTCAAGATTGACGGTAAGTCTTTGGTTCCACTGATGACCAATGCTTCAGCAGTAAGTCCGCACAAGAACTTCTTTTTTTATTATCGCGTTAATGAACTTCACGCCATTCGCCATGAAGACTACAAATTGTATTTGCCCCATACTTATAGGTCTTTAAATGGTCGTGTAGGAACAAATGACGGTCTTCCCATCAATTATGAAATGAACAAAATTGAAGCCCCAGAATTATACCATCTGATTGACGATCCAACGGAGTCTGTTAATATTGCCGACAAGCATCCTGAAAAAACGCGAGAAATATTGAAAATCGCAGATTCAATACGAATGGTATTGGGCGATGCACTTACCGAACAGATCGGAAATGAAGTCCGTGAAGCAGGTAAAATAAAAGCGGTTGATCAATAAAAAAACGCCAGCATAACTGGCGTTTAAAGACTAATTAAAGAAGCAAGAATTGCTATTCAATACGCTTCGAATATATAAAATTATTTCAACTAAATAGTATATTGCAATTTAAATATAGTGTTAAAATTCTCGGTTTAGATTTTTGAGTTCTATATCTAATTCGTCGAGATGATTAATAGCTTGTCTTATGGTAATTTGATCTTTGTGCGCGCTATTGGCAACATCGTCAATATATTCTGATTTAATTTTGTGAACGATTTGCCGCAATTCGTTTAGCCGCTCTTCTTCGGTTAAAAAATGATCTTTCTTTTTCAATTTATACCAGGTCTTCATTTGCTGTATTCCATGTGTACTAAGGCTATAACGTGAAATGCTTATTAATATTTAAAAAATTCGATGAATGAACGCCAGTAAAATCCTGGCGTTCATTTTTGGTTATGTATTCACTATGCTATGAAAGTACTTTAAAAATATAGTTTTCAAGAGGTTAGCATAGAAATATTAGATGAAAATCAAAAAAGCACGTTTAGTTGTTTATTGCAAGTTGTCTATTCGATTATTCGATGAAAGGAAGCTTCTTTTTGAGTTTAAAAAGGCTAGAACCAAAAAGGAATCACCACAAAAAGTATTGCGATGGACCACCATAAATAGATATTGAGATACCTTCCAGAAACACTTTTTGTTGCATGCGCCATGGAATCATTTGAGAAGGCCTTGTACAATTGTTTGTTTAGCAACAGAAGCTGAATGAAGAGCATCAAATTGATTCCGATCAAAGTAAATCGATTTGGAGTTAAACCGTTTTCAAAAATGCGATAGCCTATGGCGAGCAAGGCAATTAAATTATCAAGAGCAGTTATGTAGCTCAGTAAACGAATTATTTTCCACTGTCTTTGATTTAAATTTTTGTCACTGACTGAAAATAAGATAAGCGCGCACACCGCAAGCAAAATCAGATTAAAAAGCAATAACAATTCGCGATCTTCAAAAATGTTATTGGGAGCAAAGACCAGCGCAATGCTAAATAATACAAGCGCCACAAAGGCAAGGGGACTGAAGATTTTAGACAGAAGAGGAGTGACTTTTTCAACCACATCGGGATGATTTAAAACCAGATAGCTGGCGACAATTGGAATCGCAGGTAACCCCCATACCACTACATTTTCAAAATAAAAGCTTTCAATATCTAATGCTGTTAGGGTAAAAAGCTCAATGGTTATGCCAGAAAAAACAACACCACTAATGAGCAGCAATCCAGACACCACTGCGGTATCAATCAAAAATTTGAGGTAGCTCATCCGCTCTTCAGGGTCGTTCCATTTGGAACCTAAAAAAGCGAAGCCAATGCAAAACAGAAAGATGATAACCGAATGAATTAATGCAATACCAAAGGAATCCCCCTCTGTAAAACCAAAGAAAAACTTCAAAAAGAAGGCAACCAATAGCGCGACTGATCCACTGATAAGCGGATATTTCAGCGCATTATTTCGTTTATATGAGATGTAATAAGACCATGTTGGCACAAGAATAACTCCTATAAAATGGGCGTAAAATGAATCTTCAGGATAATCGATTAAAAAAGGAATTTTAGCAATGCAGCCTGAAATAAATAGGAGTATGCCAAGGGTTAAAAGTTCTTTGTTTTGGCCGTTAGAAATAGTTGAACTCATTAGATAAATTCTTTGGGTACTTAGACATGAAAAAATCCATTTAGTTTAACGAAGAAAAAACAAAAAAAACAGAGGATTCTTATTTATTTGTTAAATTGTAAAGAGGATTTTTTAAACTGGTTTTATGAAAGGCGTTGTGCTTAAAACGATTGTGCTTATTGGGTTTATTCAAATGGTAACCGTAAACGCCTTAGCCAATATTCTTCCGATAAACAACAAAACCACAGGTGAAATTTCTGATCAGTATACCAATTTGTTTACTCCATCAGGTTCAACCTTTGCTATTTGGGGGTTGATTTACACTCTTTTACTAGGCTTTAGTTTGGCCATTTTATTTCAAAAAAATTTTGACAAACTACCTAAATCTGTTTTGACTTTATTTATCGCTAATAGTGTTTTAAACAGCTGCTGGATTTTTGTATGGCATTACGAATTGATCGTTCTTTCTTTAGGGATAATGCTCTTATTACTCTTGACTTTGATTCGGCTGAACATACTTTTAAATCCGCTTAAATTGTCTTTTGCACAAGCTGTTTTTTTAAGACTGCCTTTTACCGTTTATTTCGGATGGATTACTGTGGCGACCATAGCCAATTTTACCGCTTATTTTTCAACATTTGAGATTCCGTTTTTAGGAATCACATCCACTTTGTGGACCATCGTAATACTGAGCGTTGGTATGGCTATCGGGCTCTCTCAATTGTTGCTTTTTAAGAAAGGTGCTTACGCCTTAGTTTTAATTTGGGCTTATTATGGTATCTACAGCAAGCATCTCGCTCAGGGTGGATTTAATTCGAACTATCCAGAAATAATACTGACCACTCAAATTGCCATGGGACTATTTGGTCTAGCCTTCATAGGTATTTTAATAAAAAACTACACTAACAACTCAAAACTATAATTATGAAAGCATCGTATTCATTTTTCACATTTTGCTTTACAATGGCGTTGTCGTTAAACTTCGCCTTTGGACAAATTCACGGTCTACCGAAGGACGACCCGACTGTTGCCGCATTAGAAGCTATCGCCCATATCGATCAAAAAATAATGATGCCCATGCGCGACGGTATTCGACTAGCCACAGATATTTATAGACCTAAAACAGATGAGCAAGTACCTGTCATCTTTTCAAGAACACCTTATAATTTTAATTCTTGGCAAAACGGAGAATTCAGAGATCGACATGTTAAGGCAGCATTAGAAGCAGTGAAGCGAGGATATGCTTACGTCATTCAAAATGAAAGAGGCCGCTATTATTCTGAAGGACAGTGGGATATACTAGGAATGCCGCTTACCGATGGTTATGACGCCTTTACTTGGCTCAAAAATCAGAGCTGGTCTAACGGAAAAATTGGAACCATAGGTTGTTCTTCAACGGCTGAATGGCAGATGGCTGTAGCCGCTCTTGACCATCCTTCACATGCCGCCATGGTGCCTCAAGGATTTGGAGCAGGTGTTGGTGAAGTAGGATCCTTCGTAGAGCAGGGAAATTGGTATAGAGGAGGTGCTGAGCAATTGTTGTTTTTTGCCTGGTTATACGGAGTTGAACACGACAAATACAAACCTCGAATTCCACTTGGGGCCAGTCAAGAAGACCTTATTCGAATTTCGAGATTTTACGATTTGTCTCCCGAGAATCCAAGGGTAGACATGTCTGAAGCACTTCAGCATTTACCCATTACAGACATTCTTCAAAACGTAAGCGGAAAGCGAGAAATTTTTGACCGTATGGTCAATAGAAAACCCAAAGACCCTCAATGGTATCAAGGAGGATTATACCACGATTCTATGGATTTTGGAGTCCCCAGTTTTTGGTTTGCGTCTTGGTATGATGTTTCTATCAGTCCTAATCTCGCACTCTTTAATCACGTTCGAAAAAACGCATCAGACCCTACAGTCAGAGACAATCAATATTTGGTTATAGCCCCTACATTGCATTGTGGTTACAAAAGAGCAACAGAAAATACGGTAGTTGGAGAGCTTTCGGTAGGAGACGCCAGATTGAATTACGACGAACAAATCTATGGCTGGTTTGATATGTGGCTCAAAGGAGAACAAAATGATTTTAAAGAAAAGACGCCTCGCGTTCAGTATTACACTATGGGAATGAACAAATGGCAGTCTTCAGAAACCTGGCCTCCTCAAGGAGTCAAAGATGTGACCTATTACTTGCATTCTGAGGGATCAGCAAACACTTTAAATGGAGATGGAGTGCTGTCCAGAAAAAGACCGTCTTCGGTAGACAAGCCCGATGCATTTACTTATGACCCTATGAATCCAGTAGATTCTTATGGAGGAAATGTGTGTTGCACTGGAAACGCTGTTAAAGGAGGAGCATTTGACCAACAAATCATGGAAGAACGCGAAGACATTTTGGTGTATACGACTCCTGTCTTAGAGAAAGGTGTTGAGGTCAGCGGTGAGATCAAAACGACCTTATACATTTCTTCAGATGTTTTAGACACGGATTTTACTGTGAAACTAATCGATGTGCATCCTGACGGTAGTGCCTACAACTTGGATGAGACCATTCAACGTGTTCGATATAGAGAAGGGTACGACAAGGAGGTTTTCTTGACTAAAGGAGAAGTAGTCAAACTAGAACTATCCGCCTTATCGACCTCAAACTATTTCAAAAAAGGACATCGTATTCGCATTGAAGTCAGCAGTAGTAACTTCCCAAGGTTCGCCCGGAATCTCAATACCGGAGGAAATAATTACGACGAGTCAGAAGGTGTGGTGGCTCACAACAAAGTTCATCACAGCAGAAAGTATCCTTCTAAAGTCGTATTGCCTATGATGCATTAATTACAAGAGAATGACGAGCCCGCTCAGTGCGGTGAATAGCAAAATTAGTTTGCGATAGTGCCTTTCGCTGATCAAAGAAACCAGTTTAATTCCTGCAAAAAATCCAATCAGCACGAAGGGAATGAGTTTTAGGCTGATACTAAAAGAGCTGACATTGATGGTTTTCCAATAAAATACATGGAAAGGAACCTTAAAAAGATTGGTTAAAAAAAACAACCAGGCAGCCGTTCCTATGAACACGTTTTTGGGCACCCTCATGGCTAAAAAATAGAGGTTTGAAAAAGCGCCTGCCAAATTACCGACCATGGTGGTAAAACCTGTGCTCAAGCCCATTATTCCTGCAAAACTCCAATGAGAAGGCACTGTTTTTGAGGTAATGCGATCCATAAATCCCATAATAATAGCGCTGATAATTACAATAGATGCCATAACTATTTTAAAGGATTCTTGGTCGATTTGCTGTCCGTAGAATACGCCGATGAGAATTCCCAAAACGATGGTTGGAGCCAATTTTTTAATGTAGGTCCAGTGGGCGTGTTTTTGGTAGTACCAGACCGCTACGATGTCTGCACTAATCAACAATGGCATAAGAATTCCAGTAGAAGCCTTGGCTCCGAAAACAAAGGCCATTGCGGCGACAAAAACAGAGGAGATTCCTTTGATACCCGCTTTAGAAATGCCTAAAAGCATGGCAGCACCAGCAGCAATCCAAAAATTTTCAAACATAGTTTTGAAATATCAAACAATAATACAAAAAGACAAAGTCGTTGTTCAAGGCATTCGTATTATTTTTGCTTTTCTACCAAAGCCTTTCAATTTATGATGAATCAAATTCATTCGTTTGACAATCTACATGTTATCGGAGATCGTGTTTTAATCAAGCCTTTATCAGAATCTGAGCGAACAGATAGTGGGTTGATTTTACCCCCTGGAGTTCGTGAAAAAGAAAAAATCCAACAGGGATTTGTGGTCAAAGTCGGGCCTGGTTATGCACTTCCTAATCCCATTGAACCGGACGAGCTTTGGAAGAACGAACACGAAGAAGTTCAGTATCTCCCCTTGCAAATTGAAGAAGGTGATTTGGCCATTTTCTTAAAAAACAGCTCCTTTGAAGTGAGCTTCAAAAAAGAGAAGTATTTCATTGTACCTCAGTCAGCTATACTACTTGTAGAAAGAGAATCACAGGAATAATTCTTATATTCAAGTATGATTAAACAACCTTTAACTATAGCATTTTTTGCCATAGCTGTATTTTTTATAATCAGTTCTTGCGTATCAACAAAAGACGTTTCGTCTAAAGTGACCAATAAAATTGAACTGCCACCTAATGTAGGCTCAAACAAATATGCAAAAGTTCGAAATTAATAGACTAAGCCTTTGGAAGACGCTTATTCATTAGTCCAAACCAAAGTGGAGGGACCAATGAAATCAGTATTGAGGTAGGATATCCATAAGGTAGCTGCGGACTCTCAGGCTTATTTTCGAGTATTTGGTATTTTTTAGACGCGATGAAATGATGATCACTGTGTCTGGTTAGTTCGTATAAGACGATACGACCAATCAGGTGATTTGAATTCCACGAATGGTGCGGCTGTACCCTTTCGTATCGTCCATTGGCTTGCTTTTTTCGCTCCAATCCATAGTGTTCGATGTAGTTGATAGTCTCTAAAAATATAAAGGAGAGCACACCTACTCCTATGGCAAAGTACAGCCCAGTCAGCCCAAAGAAATAGGTAACCACTACTAAATAGGTAAGTTGAAAGAAGTGGTACCAAATCATGTCATTGTATACCGATAGAAAAGGGCGCTTATTGTTTTTGAGAAGTCGAAGTTGCAGCTTCCATGCATTGATGTATTGCCCAATGACAGAGCTAAACCAAAAATGATAAACACTTTGATTTTTTTTAGAAGTAGCAGGGTCTTCAGGGGTTGCTACATGAGTGTGATGTCCAAAGTTGTGTTCCAAATAAAAATGCATATAAAGACAAGGCAAAAGAAGGAGTTTTCCTAAACTTCGCTCAAACAAGTCTTTACGGTGCCCTAGTTCATGAGCTACATTGATGGCGTTAGTCGCCAGTAATATACCGAGAGACAGCACTAGGCCAATATATTCAGATAGGGTATAGGTTTCAATATAAAGTTTGTTTAGTCCGATAAAAAGAAGCACAAAAACAAAGGGAATGTTGAGGTATAAAAGCAAATCAAAAAATCGATCGAGTTTTCTCGAGCTGAGTTCTTCTTCGCTAAAATCGTCATGTCGCTCTTTGATAATGAGTTCTAAAACAGGAATTACAATGAAAGCGTAAATGGGGGTAGCAAAAGTAAATACCCCTTGAGCATGTATACTTATAGCGGTCACCAAGGGTATAGTGTAGGCGAACAAATACTTTAAGTCTTTCATAATCAATCTTTAAGAGAACTGAATATACAAATAAGTTTGAAATGCTTTAATTTGTGTTTAATTCTTAAAAGTTCAAACATTGATATTTGATTGGTTAGATATGGGTACGAGATTTATTATTAATCTCGTTTTTATCGCATCACTAATTCTCATGATTAGAAAGCAAGCCATACTTAAAGTGCTTTCTTTTACATTTCTAATCATCAGTTTAGTGATTTATTTCTTGTGCTACACGCTTAAAAACTTAGACCTAAACTTGGGAATGGCCCTGGGCCTATTCGCCATTTTTGGGATTATTCGGTTTCGAACCGAACCGTTGCACAACGACCAAATGACCTATCTTTTTGTCACTATAGGCATGACTGTCATCAATTCACTCTCAGAAGGCTTTTTAAACACAGTTGAACTTTTAGTCGTTAATATCATTGTTTTAGTTGCCATATTTATAGGTGAAAAATTTTTAAAAAAGCCACCTTCTACCAAAAGTCAAAACAGAACGCCTAGTGTTGCAGATCAAAAGCTGCAGCTAATGATCCCTTATGACATGGAGAATCTTGAAGAAAATGTTGCCAGAGAAGTTGAACTTCAAGAACAAAAATTGGGTTGTGTCATCAAGTATCACAAGGTTGCCAAGGTCGATAAAGTGTTAAATCAAATCACAGTTCATCTGTTCTACTAATGAAAGCGAACAAAATCATATTTTTCTCTTTTTGTTTGGCAGCATTTAATCTCCATGCCCAACAAAGCAGTAACAAATTGTGGACCGAAATAGGAGTAGACATTCCAATTGCACGCCAATGGGAATTGGGCCTAAGCCAAAATTTAAGATTAAAAGAGAATTACGAAACTATAGATAACTTCTTTACTGAGGCAGATGTTCATTTTAATCCTTCTAAAAAGATTGATTTATCCGCTCAGTTTCGCTTTCTGCGAAAAAATGACAACAGCGGTGCAATTCAAGGGTATCAAAGCTTTTTTAGGTATAGGCTTGCTGCAGAATTCAAGCATAAAATACAGCTTGGTAAGTTGGCTTTTCGCTCTGCCTATCAAAAAAGAAATTCACTTCAGGGTTTAGACAAAGACAAGCAAGCCATCCGCTTTAAACCTTCCTTTGAATTAAATATCAAGAATTGGTCTTACGACCCTACCTTTTTTATAGAATACATCAAAGAAGTAGAAGGAGACCTTGAGAAATCATATCGTTATGGCCTCTCTACGAGCATTAAAGTTGCTAAAAATCAAAAATTAGGGGTGAGGTATTTCTTAGAAACCTCAAAAGACGTGACACAGATCAGTCAAAAGTATCACGTCTTGCGATTGAAGTATAATCTTGAATGGAACCGAAATTAATCTTCTTCGGTTTTAACCATAACTCTTATTTTTTTCTCGCCGTCAGCAGCAGTAGAGTCAACAAAGATCTCGACAGCGCTTTGCTCACTTAGTTTAGACACTTCTCCTTCGTCGCTCTTCCAAATAAAGACATTCTCTCCATCAGCGCCCATCATGTGTTTTTTGTGAATTTCCATGTGCATCGGACTGTCACCTTCATGCATTTTACAAGAGTGGTTCGTGTTTCGAGAGCCCAATAAATAACCAAGCACTCCAAAGATCGCGGCAATTAAAGTAACTACGAACCAATTTTCATTTAAAGACTTCATAATTCATTTATTAGTTAAGTCCCTAAATGTACAGCATTTCCAATCTTTAAAAAATACCTGGCACACCTAATCAAAGCTTAAAATGCCCTAAACATTCATGTGCTATTTTTTTTCTATTTTGTTTGCAACAAACACGACTAAATAAACAGTATGAAATCGTATATACTTGCTATTGATGCTGGAACCACAAGTTCAAGAGCCATAATTTTTGATAAAAAAGGAACAAAAATAGCCACTGCTCAACAAGAGTTTCAGCAGTACTTTCCTCAAAATGGATGGGTTGAACACGACGCAGAAGAAATATGGAATACCCAGCTCAAGGTGATTAAGGAGGTAGTTCAAAAAGCCAATACCAGTCTAGAAGAAATCGCTGCAATCGGAATTACCAACCAAAGGGAGACTACGGTAGTTTGGAACAAGAAAACAGGTGTGCCTGTGAGTAAGGCTATTGTGTGGCAAGATCGTCGTACGAGTGCTACTTGCGAAACATTAAAACAAGAAGGCAAGGCAGATTTGTTCGTTCAAAAAACAGGACTGGTATTAGACGCCTATTTTTCAGGCACAAAAATCAAATGGATTCTCGATCAATCGAGTGAATTACGTCAGCAGGCAGAAGAAGGCGACCTCGCTTTTGGCACCATTGACAGTTGGTTGATTTATAAATTAACCGCAGGTTCAAAGCACATCACTGATGTGACCAATGCCAGTAGAACACTCCTATTCAATATACATGAGCTTAAGTGGGATAATGAGCTCATGACATTACTGGATGTTCCTGAAAAAATGATGCCCGAGGTTGTGTCTTCCTCAGAAATAGTCGCCCACACAGACACAGCAGTTTTGGGTGCTGCCATACCCATCAGCGGTATTGCAGGAGATCAGCAATCGGCTTTATTCGGTCAACTTTGTTGGAATGAAGGCGAGGTAAAAAACACTTATGGAACCGGATGCTTTTGCATCATGAATACAGGTACAAAGGCCGTACAATCTAAAAATAAAATGTTAACCACAATTGCTTGGAAAATTGGAGACCAGGTAGAATACGCCATTGAAGGAAGTATTTTCGTGGCTGGGGCTTTAGTACAATGGCTAAGGGATCAGTTACGTCTCATAGACAGTGCTCCTGAAGTCGAGGCGTTGGCTTCAAGTGTTGCAGACAATGGTGGAGTAACATTCATTCCAGCCCTTACAGGTTTGGGTGCGCCCTATTGGAATCCAAACGCAACAGGGGCAATCATTGGACTCACCAGAGGTACTACAGATGCGCATATCGCTAGAGCAGCTCTTGAAGCGATTGCCTTAAGGTCGATGGAAATCATTGTAGAAATGCAGAAAGACGCGGGCGTTGAGTTTTCAAGTTTAAAAGTAGATGGTGGAGCGAGTAATAACAATTTGCTCATGCAGATACAAGCTGATTTGCTCAATGCAGAAGTAGTCAGGCCAAAAGAAACGGAGACTACTGCAATGGGGGCCGCATTCTTAGCAGGCTTAGCGGTAGGGTTCTGGTCTTCAAAAGACGAAATTAAAACCATGTGGCAAGAAGATAAAATATTTCATCCCTCAGCAGATAACGACGCCAAAAAGATTATTGAAATGTGGAATAATCGAATAGAAAAAGTACACTGATTTCATGAATAGAAAACAACAGTTAAGTCAACTTACATCCACAGAGCAGTGGGATGTGGTTATCGTTGGAGGAGGCGCAAGTGGTTTGGGAATAGCTGTTGATGCCGCACAACGAGGTTATAAAACTCTCTTGGTAGAAAAGTATGATTTTGCCAAGGGAACCTCTTCAAGAAGCACAAAACTCGTACATGGTGGCGTTCGCTACTTGCAAAACGGTGACGTTTCATTGGTCATAGAAGCCCTCAAAGAAAGGGGTCTTATGAAGCTCAATGCGCCGCATTTGGTGCAAGACATGAGTTTTATTATTCCCACCTATCATTGGTGGGCTGGCTTATACTACGGCTTAGGGCTCAAAATCTACGATATGATGGCGGGCAAACTAGGTTTAAAAGCCTCTTCATGGATCAGTAAAGAAGAAACCCTCGACCTCTTAGACAATTTGAACGAAGAGGAATTACACGGAGGGGTTATTTACCATGACGGACAGTTTGACGATGCCAGAATGGCCGTTACTTTAGCTCAAACCGCAATTGATTTAGGAGGATGTCTTTTAAATTATATGGAGCTCGTTGAGATCAGTAAAACAAAAGGAAAAATATCAGGAGCAACTATAAGAGATAACGAAAACGGTGAAGTACATCAGGTTAAAAGCAAGGTTTTGATCAATGCTACTGGAGTTTTTGCCGACGGTATATTACAACTGGATGAGCCTAATAAACCAAAAATGCTTACCGCAAGTCAAGGCGTGCATTTGGTTTTGGATTCCTCTTTTTTAGAAGGGGAACACGCTTTTATGATTCCCAATACAACAGACGGCAGAGTGTTGTTTGCAGTTCCTTGGCATGACCACGTGGTTGTTGGAACAACAGATACCCCACTGGACGATATTGCGGTGGAACCTCAGGCCCTTGAAGAAGAAATTGACTTTATCTTGAACAATGCTGCATTGTATATGAAAAACAAGCCCACAAGAGCGGATGTCAAAAGTATTTTTGCAGGACTACGCCCCTTGGTTTCAGTGAATGATCCCAATGTAAAATCCAAAGAGATTTCTCGGCACCACAAGGTAAATGTAAGCGAAAGCGGTCTAGTCAGTATCCTCGGCGGAAAATGGACGACTTATCGCAAAATGGCTGAAGACACCTTAGATACAGCCACTTTAGTGGGCGATTTAGAAATGGTTCCCTGCAATACGGAAAAGCTAAAATTGCACGGTTATATGCAGATGGATAATTTCGATGACCCCTTACATTGTTATGGATCAGATAAAGACAAAGTTGAAAATACGGGTCCTGAGGAAGACAATCAATCCCTATCGGAATACTTTTATCTTAGCAAAAATCAAATCATATGGAGTGTTCGTTACGAAATGGCGCTGCATGTGGAAGACATCGTTGCCAGAAGAAATCGATGTTTGTTTTTAAACGCTAAAGAAACCTTAAGCCTTGTGCCGATTATTGCTAAAATTATGGCAGCCGAATTAGGCCGAGATGAAGATTGGGTGAAAGAAGAAATTAACAAAGCTGAACAACTAATAAATCAATATATATTATGATCGAAAATCCGTTAATTGCAGAATTTGTAGGAACCGCTGTGCTCTTATTATTAGGAGCTGGAGTGGTGGCCAATGTGAATTTGAAAAAGACCATAGGTGAAAATCAAACCCCTTGGGTGTTAATTACTTCGGCATGGGGTTTTGCTGTATTTGTTGCTGTTTTTATTACTGCAGAAAGCAGTGGGGCACATCTAAACCCAGCAGTGACCTTGGGTTTAGCCGTGGCAGGAAAATTTCAGTGGTCTTTGGCAGGAGGCTATATGCTCGCTCAATTAGGTGGAGCTATGCTCGGAAGTTGGCTCGCCTACCTCTTGTACGTAGACCATTATAAAGCCACTACAGATGAAGACACTGTACGAAGTACTTTTTGCACCGGACCAGCCATTCGCAAGTTTCACAACAACTTTTTTAGTGAGGCCATAGGAACCTTTATGTTGGTATTTGGGGTGCTTTTTATTGCTTCACCGAAGATTGAAATTGACGGGCTTGAAGTAGCCAATTTTGGTTTGGGAGCATTAGATGCGCTTCCTGTCGGGATATTGGTATGGGTTATTGGTATCGCACTAGGAGGAACAACGGGTTATGCCATTAATCCGGCTCGTGATTTCGGGCCAAGACTAGTATATCAGTTCTTGCCTCGAAAAAACAAGAATGCCGATTGGCCTTATGCTTGGATTCCAGTTTTAGGTCCTTTTACAGGAGCCGCTGTGGCTGGAATTTTATTTAACGTATTGACTTAAGATCAGTTCGAGAGTAATCCTATACCACTTTCAAAGGCCTTTCGATTGAACTTTTCAATTAAGGCTTCAAGCTCTTTTGCCTCTTCGTGTAGTGCATTCCACTGTTGATTCAATTCATTCATTTTCGCCTTAGCCCCTTCGGTGATTTTTGGGATAGAGCTATCGGCTTGATTGATCAAAGTGATGTAGTAGGCTGTAAAACCATTTTCATAGTTCTCAACATCATCATAAGCTTTAGAGAGTCGTTGTGCCATGAGCGCATCCCAATCCTTGAGTGATTCTAATAAGCGCATTCCTTCACTGTATAATGCGGAGTTCTTGTCAATTGATTTGCCGCTTAATACCGCTTTGAGCTTTTGTTGAATATTGTATAAGGCCACTGTTTTATGGGTCATTTCAGTATAGGTTTTTTCAGCTGCACTCATAAATTCGTGGTATTCATCATAGGCTTGAGCGCTTAAATTAATAAGCGGGTTAGCTCCGATTGTAGTGGATACTTGTGCCTGCTTGTCGCCATAACTCAGTTCAAGGGTGTATGTTCCTGGGATTGCTTTATGACCACTGAACCCTCCTTCGATATATACTTTGGGTATGCCAGGTAAACTTTGATGTCTCAGGTTCCAAACAAAACGATTTATTCCTTTTTTAGCAGATAATACAGGGTCTCTACTTGGGGCACCTTCATAAGCGGTGTAATCGGCATCCGCTTGAGAAGAAAATGTATTGACGAGTTCACCGGCTTTATTCTTAATCTTCAGATGAAGCACTTCATTAGTATTTACTTCGTCAAGCTCGTAATAAATGACCATTCCTGAGGCTGGATTAACTCCTGTGAACATACCCGTTCCATCCGCAGCATTTGAATTCATTCCACCGTACCAATTTGGCCATACGGTGTTTGATGGAGTGTAAAGTGTAATGTCCTTTGATTTTTGATTGTTGTATTGTCTAATCAATTCTAAATCATCTAAAATCCAAAACGAACGTCCTTGAGTAGCGATAACCACATCATCATGAGCAACGGCTATATCAGTTATAGGAGTTATGGGCAGATTTAATTGAAGTGAATCCCATTGTTTACCACCATCAAACGAAACGTAAAGACCGTCGAATGTTCCTGCAAAGAGCAAATCTTTTCTTTGGGTGTCTTCTCGTATCACCCGAGTATAGGAATTTTGTGCAATTCCATTGGTAATCAGCTTCCACGTCTTACCATAATTTTCGCTTTTATAAATTTCAGGAGTAAAATCATTGAATTTGTAGCGCGTAGCCGCAAAATAAACAGTTGCTGGGTCGTGAGGTGACACCTCAATGCTGTTTATAAGTGTTTCGTTCAGGTTTTTAGGGGTGATATTGGTCCAAGTTTCTCCGCCATCTTTGGTGAGGAAGAGAAGTCCGTCATCGCTACCGGTGTAAATTACACCTGCCTCGTGCGGCGATTCAATCACATAACTCAAAGTGCCGTAGTTTTCAGCTCCTACTGCTTCATTGGTTAGAGGACCTCCACCTTTTCCTTGTTTGCTGTCGTCATTTCGTGTTAAATCTGGTGATATTTCTTTCCATGAAAGCCCTTCGTCTGTTGTTTTCAACAGGTATTGCGCGCCGTGAAAGTAGGTGTTTTCCTCATGCATAGAGCGCAGGATGGGTGCGTTCCAGTTGTACAAGTATTTCATGTCTCGCGCGGCTAATCCAAGATAGAGGTTGGGCTCAATCATGATATTCGTACTCGCTGAACTTTCGATATCCAAAAGTTCTATAGTTCCTAAATAACTTCCTCCCATGACCTTGTTTGGCGCATCCGGATCAAAGGCCAAAAAGGCACTTTCACCTCCTGCAGAAGCTGACCAGTGTCGCTCTGAAATACCTCGGCTCCCCATTCCGATACTCGCAATTTTAACCGAGGTGTTGTCTTGTTGTCCCCCGTATATATTGTAGGGAAATAATCGATCTGTCGTCACTCTGTAGAATTGTGCTGTCGGTAAATGGTCTATTCTTGACCAGTGTTTTCCAGCGTTAAAACTTACTTCACTCCCTCCATCGCTGGTGAGAATTAGGTTGTTGGAGTCTTTTGGATTAATCCATAAATCGTGGTAATCACCGTGTGCACTTCTAATACGCTCCCAGTTTTTTCCACCATCAATAGATTTATATGCTCCTGCACTTAGCACATAAATAGTATCCTCATCAAGTGGGTCAAGCGCTATTTCGATATAGTACCAGGCGCGCTGAATCAATCTGTGATCGTCACTGATTCTTGTCCAATTTGCACCGCCGTTGTTCGAAACGAATAAGCCTCCTTTTTCTTGATTAGAGTCACTTTCAATTAGGGCCACAACTTTATTTGAATTTGCTCGAGATACCGCAATGGCCATCTTGCCTTTTTCTTTAGGTAATCCGTTGTGAATGCTTTTCCAAGTCAAACCCCCATCGGTAGATTTGTAGAGACCACTTCCGTCTCCTCCTGAGATTACTTTCCAGGGTGTTCGAAGATGTTCCCACATGGCAGCGTATAAGACATCTGGATTTTGCGCATCTATACTGAGTTCACTGGCTCCACTCAAGTTGTTGTTGTAGAGTGTTTTTATCCAAGATTTTCCACCATCGGTTGATTTGTAAATACCTCTGTGTTCAGAAGCCCCGTGCAGAGGTCCCTGGGCGGCTACCCATAAAATATCTGGATTGTCAGGATGAACCACAATTCTCGAGATGTGCTGTGTTTGTTCTAATCCCATATGCTCCCAAGTCTTTCCTGCATCTTTTGATTTGTATACCCCGTCTCCATGAGAGGTCATCACTCCTCTTGGAGCGTGTTCTCCCATACCTACATAAACCACATTTGAATGGCTTTCAGACACGGCAATAGCTCCGACTGAACTCGTTTTAAAATAGCCGTCAGAGATATTTATCCAGTGCTGACCTGCATCAGAAGTTTTCCATACTCCACCACCTGTAGTTCCCATATAATAGGTCAGCGCGTCTCCAACCACGCCTGTTCCTGCGTTGGCACGACCTCCTCTAAAAGGGCCGATGTTTCTAAATTTTACAGCGTCAAAATAAGTGTTCATGTCTTGTGCAAAACCAGAGACGCACAAACAAAGCAGTAGTAATCGAAAAATTTTCATCAATGTGGATTTTGATTAAATGTATAAAATATGCCTTTATGACCAGGTCTCAAGTCCGAGCAGTTTTTTCCCAAGCTCATTTAGTTCGGCGGTTTGGTATTTTGTTTTTTCCCAGTTTCTCGGATCCCCAGGAAAGGCATATCCCTCGGGTGCAATTCTGTTTTTCCAAGAGTTGATTCTCCACTCTTTGAGGCTCTGGTTATCTTCTTCTGCAGGCATCATCGAAATGTACTGTGCAATACGCACCTTGTCTTTGCTGTTGTTTGGACGAATTCCGTGCGCCAATTGACTGTTGAAAATAAGAAGGTCTCCAGCCTCTAAAGGAACCTTGACTATTTTGTCTTCAAGTCCTTTTAGATTGGGAATAAATGGGTTTTTATCTTCGGGTTGCTGCTCATTCCAAGCTTCAAAATTTTGAAAAAGCCAGGGTACGCATTGAAATCCACCCATCTGCTCATCGGTTTGGTCGGCAAGCGCTAAAACCCCTTGCACGTTTTGAGGATTGGTTTGTGGGTCGTAGTCCCAATGTATAAATCCTTTGTATTCAAATCCCGGTTTATTCGGAAAGTTGAGATTCGCTCGGTCAATGGTGACCCAGAGTTTTTCTGTGCCCCATATATCTGAGAATGCCTTATGTATGCTTGAACTTTGACGGTTAGACCAAAGTGTCTGGTGATTGTATACTTCAACCATTCCCGTATTGACGAGTTCTTTCATTTGCATTTCGGCTCTGGCCTGCGTATACCAAGTGCTTGGGTCTTCAGGCTTTTTTTCTTCAAATTCCCAGAGAAAATCTGCAGTTTTTGCCGCCTGTACTTTAGAGATCGCTCCTTTGATAACGATATAGCCGTTGGTCTTCCAAAAGTTCCAATCCGATTCAGACAATAAGAGTAAATCTTGCGCTGTGGCCTCGGTTCTAAGTTGAAGTGCACTGCTTTTTGCCGTTGAGGGATTTCCAGGAATGGTTTCGTGTTCGTTCTTGTAAGCTTGCATGCTTTAGTTGGTTTTCATTTTTTTGAAGTATTCATTTTGCAAGTGAAGGGTCATGGTGTCTTTTTTCACTTCTCTTATGGCCTTGATCAAGTCATCAACAGTAGCATCAGTGATGAGCTTGCCCAATTCTCGGGTGGCCATTTCAGCCTTACCTGCGTAGTGATTGGGATAGGAGGCGTACCACCAGATTGCGGTATAAAGATTAGACGATAATTGAAGTCGTCTTTGGTTGGCGCCTGATTCTAAAACACTGCGGTCTAATTTGAGTAAATCCGGTCGTAAATAGCTAATGGCAGAGGCTTCGTTTTCACCTCCGTGTTGATCCGTTGAAGGGTCTGTTTTTCGAGTTTCGCTAATTTTTGTTCGAACATCCTCAGGAATTTTAGGTTCAAAAAAGTACACCGCATAGTCTTTAGGAGATTCTAACTGGTTTTGCACAAAATATCGAATCATCTGTGGGTTGCCACCGTGTCCGTTGATGATGATAATGCGTTTAAAACCATTTCGACCGATTTCTGCGACCGTTTCTTTGAGCAATTGCATGGTGAGTTCGCTCGAGAGCGAAAAAGTGCCGTAGAGGTGTTTCGCCTCATTGATTTGCCCGTAAAAGTAATCGGGAAATACTACCGCATAGGCTTCTTTTGTTGCCCTGGCCGCCCATTGTCTCGCTCGAATGAGGTCTGAACCCAAGGGAACACCCATACCGTGCTTTTCTAATATACCTATTGGTAAAATACAGGTATAATTTGATTTTTCTAGGGCCAGTTCCCAATCTGAATAGGTGAGCTCATCCCATCTTGAGGGGATTTCTTGAGCCCTTCCAAAATAAAGGAGGCCACTCATAAGACCAAAGAGTAAAAGTTGTTTCATGATTAGTTAGTTATAAAGTTGATGAGATAATTTCTAGCCGTGTCGCTCATTCCGTGATTGGCAAAGCCTCGAAGGTGCACTACTTGCTTATCGAGGTAGCTATATTCATAGGTTGATGAGTTTTGGAGTTGACTTCCATCGCTGTCTTCATAAGGGGCATCGTGCCCTTGACTCTTTGCAATCTGATATACCGCTTCCTTTGCAGGAAGAAATTCGACTCCTACTGAAGCTCCTCCAAAATAGGGAATGATAGGGTCGTTTTCATTGCAAATACTGAGGTAGGCCCTTCCTTGAATTGGTGTGGTGCTGAGGTCATATCCGTCATAAGTGTCTGAACCTCCAGTGGCTCCACTTGGCGCATAAAATGAATTATCGCGGTATTGTGCTTTTGAGAGTTGTGAAACTACGGCAGCAATACGATCAATGCCCTCATTTTTATTTTCGATAAATACCCGATTCGCTAAAGCGGCACCATTAGAATAACCTATGATGCGAATGCGCTGCAAATCAGCATTTTCAAATTCAGAGAGTTTTTCTATTAAATCACTCAGCATTTCTACATCTGGTGCTTCGCTGGCCTCATCCGAGATGTTCCAACTTTTTCGATATCCAGAGGGAGCGATTAAAATGTGATTTGTAATGAGTGTTTTCCACTCGTTTAACATGCCCGATCCGTTTCCGCCATTTCCATGAAGTAGAATGAGAATTGGAAATCCGTTTGAGGGCGTATCTTGAGTGGGAACTGCTATATTCATTGGATATAGCCACCCTTGAGGTTCCTGAGACCAAGACTTTGAAATTCTTAAATCCGTAGCGGCTGTAAGCAGATTTTGGTCAATAGGTTCTACAGTTTCTTCAGTTGGCGAGGTCTCTTTTGAACAGGACAGGCTCAAGCAAACCGCGAGGAACAATGGACTCAAATACTTCATATATATACCCATCTATGGAGGATTTTGACATAATTTACCTAAATTTTAGCTTTTACAATTCGATTTAATCTAAAAAACAAAACTCCTTGAGGTGAAGAAAATTGGTCTTACAGCAAGCACCGCATTGACCGTGGGAAACATGGTGGGCTCCGGAATATTCCTATTACCTGCAAGTTTGGCGCTTTACGGAGGAATTAGTTTACTTGGTTGGGTTTTTTCAGCTGTTGGAGCATTTACATTAGCTGTTGTATTCAAAGGGTTAGCTGCCGAGTTTCCCAATGTTCACGGAGGTCCTTATGCCTATACCCAAAAAGTGTTTGGTGATTTTGCTGCTTTTATTGTGGGATGGGGGTATTGGATCTCGATTTGGTGCACCAATGCCGCAATTGCCGTAGCTTTTGTGGGTTATTTAGGCTTGTTTATTCCTGAAGTCGTCGAACAAAAAATCTTATCAATTCTCACTGGAGTAAGCGTTATTTGGTTGTGTTCGGCTGTTAATTTCTCGTCTTTGCTCATGATCAGTCGGTTACAAAAGTGGATTACCATTCTAAAAATAACTCCGATTTTAGCATTGATATGCATCGGAGTTTGGTATGTGGATTGGCAGATGATCAATCTGAATAATTTAAGTGACACAAACCTGTTTCAAAGTATCACAGCGACTACTACTCTTGCGCTTTTTGCGTTTTTAGGCTTAGAATCGGCCACAATCAACAGCAATTCAACTCGTGATAGTGCAAAGACGGTCGGTAAGGCAGGAGTATTGGCCATGTCGATTACCACACTCTTATACCTCTCTTCTTCAGTAGTTATTTTTGGACTGCTTCCTATGTCTACATTACAAGAATCTACAGCTCCATTTGCCGATGCCTCTGCCGTTTTTATGGGTAATACCGCCCAGTATATTATCGGAATTATGGCATTAATTGTTACATTAGGGGCGCTTAATGGATGGATTTTAATTCAAGGACAAGTTCCTTTAGCCATGGTAAATGACAAACTGTTCCCCTCATTTTTTGGTGTTAAAAACAAAAAAAATGCGCCCTATCTCGGAATCATCATATCTAGTTTTTTGGCGAGTATCGTTCTCATTTTTCGATATTCTGACAGCTTAATACAAGTTTTCTCCTTTATGATGAATCTTTCAACCTTATCAGTGTTGACTCCTTTTATCATGTCTATACTAAGCCTGGCTATGTGTTTGTCGAATCAAAATAAATCCAGTCGCAGCCATAATATACTGATTGGTTTTAGTCTTTTATTTTGCATTTGGATGATTTATGGTGTTGGATTAGAAGTTTTCTTGTACGGTATGGGTTTAATAGGAATTGGAATTATCTTGTACCTGATATTTAAAACAGCGAAGAGATGAAGCCATTGTTTGTTGATGCTGATATTCGAAAAGCCGAAACTTTACCCACAAGTTTTTACACTGATTTGGATTATTTTAAAGCTGCTAAAGCCAAAATCTTTGAAAAGTCTTGGCAGTGGATAGGAGATATAGACAGCTTACTCTCACCGCTCGAAAATATGGCTCCTGTAGATTTTCTTTCGCCGCTAATTGACGAGCCTATGGTTGTTGTTCGCGACGAAGACAATCAAGTTAAATGCCTCTCAAATGTGTGCACGCATAGGGGAAATATCATGATACATCAGCCCACAAAAAGCAGACATATTCTCTGCAACTATCACGGCAGGCGATTTGAGTTGAACGGTGCGTTTAAAAGCATGCCCGAGTTTGAAGAAGCACAAGACTTTCCAAGGCCTTGTGACGACTTACACACCTATGATACAAAGCTGTGGACTAATCACATTTTCGCAGCAATACGCCCGAGCTTTGCTATTGCTGATGTGCTTAAAGACATGAATGATCGGGTAGGCTTTTTGCCCTTAGATCAATTTAAATACGATGCTGTGCTAAGCAGAGATTACAGAGTTCGTTCGCATTGGGCCTTATACTGTGACAACTATCTCGAAGGTTTTCATATTCCTTTCGTACATCAAGGGCTCAACCAAGAAATTGAGTATGAGAATTACGAGACCATTTTATACGATTACGCCAATCTTCAAATTGGCTATACTAAAGGTCAAAGTCCTTCTTTTGACCTTCCTAAAGATCATATAGATTACGGTAAAGAAGTTGCAGCCTATTACTACTGGTTGTTTCCCAATATGATGTTTAATTTTTATCCCTGGGGATTATCAGTTAACGTAGTGAAACCCTTGAGTCATGACAGTTGTAAAGTTTCTTTCTATTCGTACGTTTATGACGCTCAAAAATTAAACATAGGGGCAAGTGCAGATTTAGACAAAGTAGAGCGAGAGGATGAGTTTGTGGTTGAAGGAGTTCAACGCGGAATACAATCTCGTTTTTACCAAAGCGGAAGGTTTTCACCCACACGAGAACAAGGTGTTCATCATTTTCATCGCTTGATTGCCACATTTATGAACGCTTAAATGCTATGAATTCGGAATACTTAAAATCCTATTTAGCCAATTATTTCGATTTAGCTGCACTAAAAGTTGAAGAGCTCAATGGGTACGACAATAAAAATTTTCGGATTCAGACCGAACAGGGAGTACAGTTTATTGTAAAAACCTATACCGATACAAATCTTATAACACTACTCGAAGAAGAAAGTCGTATTCTTTCTGAGCTTCAACTTACAATTGACCTTCCAGTTCCGCGAAAATCGAGAAATGCACAATGGGTTGAACGTATTGACGATGCTCATTTCAAAGGTTTGATTCGGGTTTTAACTTACGTAGCTGGTTCATTTTTAGCCGATACAAGCCCGAGCCTGCAAACGGCAAATTCAATAGGTCAGCAAACGGCCTTATTGCACCAAAAACTATCCACAATCCAAAGCGGAATCATAAGTCAGAGACATTGGAATTGGCACCTCAATGCGAGTAAACTGCTCAAATCTAAAATGCACTTTATTGTTGATCTCGAAGTTCGTAGAGCAGTTCACTATTTTATTCAGTGTTTCGAGCAGTATGTGTTGACTCAAAAAGAAGATTTACCCAGTGGATTAATTCACAATGATCTCAACGAGCACAATTTGTTGGCCGACACTCAAGGGCTAACAGGAATCATTGATTTTGGAGATATCGCCTACGCTCCGAGAATATACGACCTCGCCATAGCAATGGTTTATATCGCCTATGACAAAGAAGATTATTTGAGCTGGTCTGCCGCCTTATTAAAGGGATATTTCGATAAAGCACCACTGAGTCAACTCGAACTTGAATTATTGTATTACGTCATGGCCATGAGACTTTGCGCAAGTCTGTGTAATTCTGCAGAAGCCAAAGTCACTCAGCCAGAGAATGAATATGCTGGCGTCAGTGAAGACAGGGCCATAAAAATGCTGTTGAGTTGGCTTGAAATAGGTCCTATAAAAGCCTTTGAGCACTATACAAACGCTACTTCTTCTGCGAGTAGCTCGTCTTTATCTGCGAATGAAAAGTTAGAAGAAAGGCATAAATTTTTGAGCAAATCGTTAAGCGTAAGCTACGAGCAGCCATTATATCTCAAAAGAGCCGCGCTTCAATACATGTACGACCACAAAGGCACTACTTTTTTAGATGCCTACAACAACATACCTCATGTGGGTCACAATCATCCCAAAGTTGTAGAAGCAGCACAAAAACAATTGCTAAAACTCAATACCAATACCAGATACCTCTACGATGAATTGGCCGCCTATGCGCAAGATTTACTTTCATATTTTCCGCCAAGATTGAACAAAGTATTCTTCGTTAACTCAGGTAGTGAAGCCAGTGATTTGGCCATACGAATAGCTCGATTTTGCAGCGATAAAAAAGGGATTGCAGTGGTCGAACACGGATACCACGGACACACCCAAACAGGAATTGAAATCAGCGATTATAAATTCAATCATCCAAAAGGAATAGGGCAAGCTGATCATATTGTAAAATTACCCTTATTGGCTGAGCAAGACCGTCCTCATTTCTCGAATCGATGGCCAGAAATCGAAAAACAATTGGAGCAATCAACCGACCTCGCCGCATTTATTAGCGAAAGTATTTTGGGTTGTGCCGGACAGGTACCACTTTTAGACGGCTATTTGCCAAATATTTATGAGCAGATTAGAAAAGGAGGTGGATATTGCATCGCCGATGAAGTACAAACAGGATTTGGTCGCGTGGGAACTCATTTTTGGGCCTTTCAACAGCAAAATGTGATTCCTGACATGGTGGTCATTGGCAAACCTATGGGTAACGGGCACCCAATGGGAGCGGTTGTTTGTACTGCGGAATTGGCCGATACCTTTAGCGAAGGCGTAGAGTTTTTTAGCTCATTTGGCGGAAACCC
>Ga0213859_10000076_pt1 | contig 42874 bp, 56 predicted proteins | sample PICome_2_FD_160133 | JGI IMG/M metagenome (GOLD analysis project Ga0213859, IMG submission 160133) | Coastal seawater microbial communities near Pivers Island, North Carolina, United States - PICO304 | ecosystem: Environmental > Aquatic > Marine > Coastal | place: USA: North Carolina...
CTGTAGAGTTGGCACTCATCTATGCAAACCGTGATGCCAGTGACAATATCACCTTCACATTCCCTCTGACTATCACACCATTTACTTACGGTAGTGGAACTGTTGGTCGTGGTTATCTGCTGAGACCAACCATTACTGCATATATGGCAAATGATCAGGATGTTAATTCCAGATCACTTCTAGCAATCAAAGCAGATAATCCAATCCTTGTTAATCCAATCGCAGTCCTCTTTACTATACAACGATGAATACAATTAGAGTAGTACATAATCATGCAGGCAACTGTATCAACTTTTATAACTCAACACAACCTGTGTTTTGGAATGGTTGTCTCAGTGCAAGTGTTGCTGCTGGAACAACAGATAGAATTAATATTGAAAATAGTATTAGGGACGTAGGTACTGGTAGTAGCATCTACGAATTCTTTAGAGTTCCATATACCTTATTTGTTGATGCTGATAATGTCGGGTTCACCAGTGCTCAGGGTGCCGTAAATTATATCAATGATGCTGCTAATACTATCAGTCAAACCAGTAGGTTTATTCTGAGTGATGCGGATACCATTGATTTCAAGGTTGATGACTCCTTCAGCACTATTCTGTTGGACAATGGTGATGAGTATCCCACTGACTACCTTAAGGCATCTGCAAGTGGAGATAACATCAATATCACAACTCTGCAGTCATCATCAGAGATTATCATCTATGAGGGATTGAGAGTTGCAAACGTAACCGTTAATGGTGTTGGTCTTGGAACCACACAAGGAAATGTAGTTAATGATTTGAACTCTTTGTTCACACAAACTGGTGGATCACAACCTCCAGTCATCTCCTCAGCTAGTTCTATTAGTGTTGGTGTTGGTTCTATTATCAACTATGAAGCAACAACAACTGGTGGTGAAGTAGCAGCATTTGAGTGGACTAATCTACCAGAAGGTATCACTCAGGTTACTAACCACCCACAGAAACTGATTGGTGGTTCTGATTTGAATGCTGGTACATACACAATGACACTGAGAGCACACAACTATGTTGGGATGGCAAAGACTACCATTACACTTAATGTAACTCAAGATTATACAAACTCAAAATCCACACAGTTTGATGACACTGAATATACCATCAGAACAAGACAGAGTGGTGAATTTTCAAATCTGTATAAACCAAGTGGTTCAGCAATGCCTGCCCATAGTTATTCTATGTGGTTCAAACCAGTCTCATCAAGTAATCCTCCCAATAACCAATCCGTTTTCTTTGCCTTTAGTCAGTTAGGAACATTTAGTGGAACAAGTTATATTGATCTCAGGTGGCTAGGACCTAATGCTAGTAATCAAAGACTTAGATTACAGTATTCTGTTTCAGGTAGTAGTAATAGATTGACATTACTCACTGATGTGGGAACAATTCCTGCTGATGGTACTTGGAAACATATTGTTGTAACATTTGATGGAGCCACTGATGGTTTACTAGAAGCTACTCCATATACTTTAAAAATTTATATTAATGGTTCAGAAGTATCGACCACTTCAACTACATTCAGTCAAGGTGGTGGAGTTGCTGATAGTGATGGAGCAATCGAACCTGTATTTGTTGGGTTTGGTCGTAACCCATCTGGTTTCCACCTGAGAGGTTCTCTCATTGATGAGTTTGGATATTGGAACCAAGAACTTACGTCATCTCAAGTTTCTAGTCTCTACAACTCTGGAGCACCATCCGACCTCACTGCCTTCAGTCCATCAGCTGCTCACGTTTATAGAATGGGTGATGGTGATACCTTCCCAACTATTGAGGATAGAGTCGGAAATGCAGACCAGACAATGACTAATATGTCTTCTTCTGCTTTCGTAACTGAAGTTCCTTAACCTTTAATAAGGATTTCTCTTATTAAAGGAAACCCACTAAACCTTTAATAAGACCACTTCCACAACCGTCACAGCACTCCTTGCACGGGGTGCTTTTTTATTGTATAATACTCTTATAGTCAATCAGGAACTATGACTGAACAAGAAAGAAAGGCATTGAATAAACTAACACAAGAACAAATAAAAACCCTTGAAGATGCATTTAATTCAATTCCAGAAAAACTGAGAACTGGAAAGTATAAAACTATGGAAGGAATTGAAGAACAACTTGCGAGTGGTACTAAAATTATCTTTTATATGAAATGTGAAGGTAAAGTTGATAAAGATGGTGAATATAAAGAGTTTGAAATGAAGGGTATGAAACTTGGTGAAGATGACTGAAGAACAACAAGAACTGTATGACATCACAGCACTCTTTGACACGAGTGCTTTTTTATTGTATAATATTTTATACAGGATATCAATTAATTATTATGTACTCATTTCTTCCTGGTTTACTTTCTCTCTGTTTTAATACAATTGTTCTTTGTGAGACGACTCCAATCTCCGGAACAGAGTATTATCACGATGAGAAGTCTTGTTATGTTGATGGAGTTTTCTATAAGAAATGTGAGGATTTTCAAGATGATTGAACTCACACTTATGGTACTCTTAAACTCTGTTGCGATTGATTTTTGTAAGTATCGAGAGCAAGACAATGATGTCCTGAAGTCTGTACTTTTAGCATATACTGATGCAAATCAAAAGTATGGAAGTGATAATGTCAAGGAAGTGATTGAACGGTCTGATAACATTAAGTTTCTTGCAATCGCAACTGTGATTACGAAGTGTCCAACACAACTGGGAGGATTATGAAATATCTACTTGCACCATTACTGTTTATTTTACCGGCACATTCACACACCAATGATTTCAATATTGTGGTGAATGGAAAGTGTGATGTGTTCTCTTATAACACAAGGGAAAGAGTGAAATGTGTTGTGATTAATCTTGGTGACGGAGGTTATGTTACCAATGTCAATGATAATCAAGTTTATATCAATGAAAGTATTGATAAGATGTATATTAATGGAAAGGAATGTAATGTTCCTAGTATTAAATCAAACAATGCGGCAATATCAAGTATCTGTATGTCAACTCCCGATCTTTATACTGTTGTGATGCCAATTCGTTCTGAACTTGAGGGTAATGCAAACTATTATTAATCATGCATCTGCATTTTGGACTGTCGTAGTAATGAACTGCATTCAACCTGTGAATTGGCAATATTGTCTTCCAATTAACGAATGGTTATTTCCAGAAGTTATGATTGGTATTCAATATTATATTGACAAAGATATGAATTTTTTGTATAATAATGAACGAGATTACTTAAAAAACCTCAAATGAAAATTTTTCTTGACACTGCAGATACTGAAATCATCGGTAAGTATTTTGAAACTGGTTTGATTGATGGTGTCACTACTAATCCATCATTGATTATGAAAGCAGGACGAGATCCTGAAGTTGTTTATCAAGAGATTAAAGATATTGGAGTCAAAGATATTAGTATGGAAGTTATGGGTGATGCCCAAACTATGCTATCTGAAGGACTTCGATTATCTGAAAAATTTGGAAGTGTTTCTACAATCAAACTTCCATGCACACGGGAAGGTCTTTTGGTTTGTAAGGAACTCTCTAAGGAGAAGATCCGTACTAACGTCACATTGATCTTCTGTGCTTCTCAAGCAGTCCTAGCAGCAAAGGCTGGTGCAACTTATGTCTCACCCTTTGTGGGACGTTTGGACGATCAATCAGTTGCGGGTCTAGAGGTTGTACGATCTATCACAGAACTCTATTGTTCTCACCGAATGGAAACTAAAGTTCTTGCGGCATCAATTCGTACTGTTCAACGTGCGATTCGTTCTTGGTACAATGGTGCTGAGATTTGTACAATGCCACCTAAAGTTTTTGACGCAATGTATGATCACATTTTGACTGACAAAGGTCTTGAAATCTTTGATCGTGATGCTGCTAAGATTGTAAAGGCATGACTTTAAAAACTTTTTCACAAACTTCAGATGGTTTATATGATCGTCATGTTTATAAATTGAATGTTCCTGGACATCAGTCAGTTATAATTGAAGATTATGAAATACTTCGTGCGGTATGGTTTGAAAAATTCGATGCTTTTAAAGGTTGTACTGTAGAAATACTTGACGTAAAACCGAAAAAAAATAAAGGATTTGGTTGACTAAATAATTGCATGAGAGTTGAAACACTCTATATGCAAAGTCAAAAACACTTTTAATACTCTCAGGGTAGTCCCGTTACGGGTCTGCCCTTTTTTTGTCCTTTACTCGTATTGTATGGATCTTTACGCAACTCCTCAAGGATATCTCTATAACTTGCACACCGTAAACAGAAAGGAAGCTAAGAAAATGTGGAGAAAAAAAATTAAAGAGCAGTGGGACAATCAGTGTGCTTACTGCGGTTCAACAGAGAATCTTACGATAGACCATGTGGTTCCAAAATCTAAAGGAGGAACAAATTTTACCCAAAATGTAATTTGCTCATGTTTATCATGCAATGGATCTAAAGCAAATACGGAGTGGGAAGAGTGGTATTTAAATCAAGATTTCTTCCAAGAAGCAAACAAGAGACGTATTCAAGAATGGATAGGACATCAAGAGGACGGTAAAGTTAAGTTGTATCGATACAAACCTAGACGTAATTACATTCTAGGAGTAGCATAATCTGTATATATAATGAACAATATAGAGAGAGTCTAAAATTTAGGCTCTTTTTTATTGCATAAAAAAATTTCATGCTATAATAAAAAGGTTACTAAAATGAAACAGAACATGTTTACAATTTACTCAAAAACTGGATGTCCATATTGTGATAAAATCAAGAGAATTATGGAACTTGCAAAATTCGATTATGTTGCTTATACACTTGGTGTAGACTTTACTAGAGATGAATTCTATGCAGAATTTGGACAAGGATCTACATTTCCGCAAGTTATTATGGATGATAAAAAATTAGGTGGATGTACTGATGCGGTAAAATATCTAAAAGAAAATAACATGGTATGACACTTGAAAAAAATATTCCAGAAAATAAACTAAATAGTGTTGATCGTGGGTTTGAATTAATACTATCTCATAGGAGGACAGAGAAAAAAGAAGAACCCCAAAAGTCTTTTGTCTTAAATTTTAAATTATTTAAATTTGAGTTGACTTTTGAGATAAAAAAACAAAGTTCTCAAGAAGAGGAGAAAAAACCATGCAAGAAGCACTCATTGCAGTAAGCATATTACTCTTGATTTCTTATGTGTTTATTGGTATAATTGTGGGATGGTTAGTAAGGGAAAATCTTTACTCCTACAAAGGATATACACATCCAGAAATGTTTGATGAGAACGGTAATGTTTTACCTGATGAAATTTTAGCAGTACGATTTGAAAACAGTTATGACAACTACGAAACAGAGGAAGACGATTGATCCTCTTCCTACAAATGCCTTTATGCATGAAATTCTTGAATTGGTATCCAAACAAAGAAGTAATGCTAAAAAAGTAGAAGTTCTTCAGAAAAATGATTGTCTCCCTTTAAAATCAATTCTTATTTGGAATTTTGATGAATCAGTTATTTCACTTCTTCCTGAAGGAGATGTTCCATACGGAAACCTGAAGGAAGATGTAACTGCTTCTGGAAGTCTTTCGGATAAAATTAAAACATCCTCGCAACAAAATAATACTATTGCTGAAGAATCACTGAGAGCAAAGAAGACATCTATTCGTAAGGAAAGTTCAAAGTTTTATAATTTTGTAAAAGGTGGTAATGATTCACTCTCTTCTATTCGGAGAGAAGTTATGTTTATCAATATTCTTGAAGGTCTTCATCCAGAAGAAGCAGAAATTTTATGTCTTGTGAAGGATAAAAAACTTGAGACTAAGTATAAAATTAGTAAAGCAAATGTTGAACAAGCATACCCTGACATCAATTGGGGAGGTCGCAGTTGAAATTTAAGTATATTCAACAAGATTGCGATCCAACTTTAGCTGATGATACATCTCTACCAACAAATTCGTTTTTGGTAGAGTATGTTATTGATAAGACAATTCACTATGATATTGTCATGGCAAATAAGCAAGTGGATATATTTGATTATTATTGGGATCACTTTAGACATGATCTATTGACATTTAATCAGACTAAAGGAAAAATTAATCCTAAGTTGTGGGGATATAAATCTTCTTCAGAAAAAAAGAAATCAAAAAAGAGAGATGATGACTAAAGGTTTTGGTGGATTTGCTAATAACAATATAGATGATTCTAAAGATGGTAAGGCAAAAATTACTATTGATCAACGTGAGGTTGATAAACTTCTGAAAGAATATAAAAAAATTAAAAAATATATGAAGTCTTCTATTTTTCAAGTTAAGACTATGGATGAGACTGAAGAAATAGTCAGTCAGTTAATTCAAGAAGCAAAAGATATCGATCTCTAAATACTTCGGAACAAAAAGAATTATGCTTTCTACACAATATCGATTAAAGTTAGAATTTATTTGTAAGTGTATTGCAAATGGTGAAGAAGTAAAATTAGATGATATGATCTGGGCGGAGAAACTTGGAAAAGCAAATACAACTGCCAGAGAAATGCTTAAAAAGGCAAGACGACAGGCAACACAAGACATTGAAGAAGGAACTTTAGATGATTTTATGAATCGGATGGGACTAGGTGATCCCGACCCATCCAACCATAAAACACAATTTGAGGGCGCAGATGACATCAACGAATGGTTCAGACGAGACAGTCCAGAAGACTGGTTACAAAGAGATTAAGATCACTCCCGAAACTTTCGTGGAGATGAATAAGGAATTTGAAAGAGAAGGCACACGGGTCACAATCAGAGTTCCAACTCAGGAAGAGATTGACGAATGGAAGCAATGGAGGCAGCATGACTAAGGTTGATCCTGACAAACTCAGAGAAGAAACTAACAGGGTGATTGCTGATAACCTTGTAAAGAATATTGAAAAACTTTTAGATGGAACAGCAAGATATTACACTTGCTGTGATAAAAAAACTGAGCATAAAAAAATTGTAATTGAGTATAACCACAAGCAAAAATGACAGATAAAGAAAAATGGAATAGAGGATTAGATCTATTCATCGAAAGTGTTCATAAACCAGATTCTAGACTTAGGGGGTGTGCTCATAATCAAGAATGTTATCATGAACTAATGTGGGTTCGTGAAAATGTTCTTAAATATCTTGAAACTCTAAGGTATCGTTAAAAATTGTATCACGTTTTACAAAACACTTTGCATATATACTATACGAGTGCTATAATGCACTTACGTTCATCCAAATGCTTAGTTTACTTCTGGCTTTTACCTTAGTCCATCATCAAGACGGTTCCTCCTACGGGTGGCACATGTCGTGTGAAAGGTTCCAACAGAGAAGAGTTGAAATCCTTATGGATGACAACTTAGATCTTCGATCTAAGTATAACCTTATTGGTTATCTTAAGTCAAAGGTTAAAGGTAAATGCGACAGTAAACTAATCTAGGACGCAAGTAAGTCGCGGAACGGACCGTTCATCTCATGAAATACATTTTATTATTTTCACTTCTTTTATTTCCTACATCTTCACTTGCAATGTCTTGTGATGATGTTAAGGAAGTATTTGCTGTTGTGAAAGAAGATCCAAACTTATCTAGCAAAGAAAAGACTCTCATTGCGATGGGTCTTTTTGCAAAGTATGGAAATTCTTGTATTTCAAGAGACGCAAACGACTGAAGGAACGGGGAAACGGATCCTGCGTAAGCAGAGAAGGTTAACTTTCCATTCTTTTAGGAGTAAACAAATGAACACACTTAATCTCATTCGTAAGCAGATCAACAAAGCATCTGCACTTCATGATGCACAGATTTCTCACACTGCATATCGTGGTGTTAATTATCAGTGCGAGCAGAAGTCTGGGGAAACTCATGGCACTTTCTGCTATAGAGGTCGTACCTACGTTAAGTGAAGAAACTAATGAGTGAGGACCTGCTTGACAGGTCCTTTTTTTACGCTTATAATTAGTATAGCAGATTTTATGCGATGGACAAAGAAAAACTAAAACTAATCATTAAAAACTTAGAATCTTTGATAGACTGTTTAAAATCAGAAGTTTATTCTGAACCTGAAGCATATATGCAAAGAGATTATCCTGAAATTACAGACTATGATGAAGTTTTTATTGATGACGATGATGGATATCCAGATTAAGAGGTAATTATGTACGAAGAATTAAATTGCTTTGAAGAGGCATTAAAACATTTTGGTACTAGGGTAGAGATGATCACTGCCATGGAGATGGGAAGAAAGATTAGTCCAGAAGATGCCTACCAAATGATTAAAAACGAACTGAAAGATCTTAAGAAAGTTCGTAAAGAATATAAAGAAAAGGGGTGTGAGGGATGTTAAGTGGTGCATAAATTATGTGGAACTCATTCTGCTGGGTTTAGTGAGGATTATGGTGATTGGAGAATAAATCCATCATTTAAAATGATTCTAGATTTGGATGACATTAAACATTTACTAAATGATGACAGAATTCAAATAATCGAGCACAAAGATATTGGGTGGAAAGGAAGACATTTGGATGGAATGAGCTCTGGTCCTGAATGTATATGTTGTGATGGTGAGAGATATCGAGATTGTGACCCAAGATTTCCTGGTATAATTGTTGATGGTGCTCCAAATCCCTATAATAAAAGATATCGAATGATTGATGGGAAGCATAGGATTTCAAAACTATGTAATACGGGTGTCAAGAAAAGTCCATTTTATGTTTTAGATTACAAAGAAGTTAAACCATTTTTTGAAATAGATCGAAGAGAATATGAATAAATCCAAACTAATCTCTGTTACTCCTGATGCTGAGAAGCATATGGCATACTGTGCTAGGGTAAGTAATCCTTTAAACCAAACCAATGAAAAAATTTCTGGTCTTTTAAAATATTGTATCAAGCATCAGCACTGGAGCATCTTTGAGCAAGCATTTATGACTCTTGAGATCGAAACTACTAGAGGAATAGCAGCTCAAATACTTCGACATAGAAGTTTCACATATCAAGAATTTTCACAAAGGTATGCCGATTCATCTTTACTTAGTGATGCAATTCCTCTACCAGAACTTCGTCGTCAAGATACAAAAAATCGTCAAAATAGTATCGATGATATTGATGAATTTACAAAGCAAAGGTTTGAAATATTAATGCGTCGTTATTTTGATGAAGGTATGGATCTTTATCGAGAAATGCTTGATGTTGGAATTGCAAAAGAATGTGCTCGATTTGTGCTTCCTCTTGCTGTACCTACCAGACTTTATATGACTGGTTCTGTAAGATCATGGATCCATTACATTGATCTGAGGACTGCTAACGGTACACAGAAGGAGCATATGGATATTGCAGAATCTGCAAAGTGTATTTTCTGCTGCCAGTTTCCGACCATTGCAGAGGCACTAGAGTGGAATAGATCTGAAGATTGCCCAGATTGTCCTGATTAACCTTCTATCATGTTAGAATAAATATTACATACAAAAAGTTTTAGTATGAAAGTCATAAGAAATATAACTTATGAAAAAGTTGCAAATCTTATATACTCCAATAAAATTGTTGCAATTTTTCAGGGAAATGATGAGGGTGGTCCTAGAGCTTTAGGTAATAGGTCCATTCTCTTTAATCCTATTCACTATTCAATGCTTCATAAGGTAAACGAAGTAAAATTAAGAGAATGGTATAGACCTTTTGCAGGATCTATTTTACTTGATGATTTTGAAGATTGGTTTATAAATGGATCAATAAAAGAATCTCCCTTTATGACTTTTGCAATAGAACTTAAACCAGAAAAGATTGCCAAAATACCTGCAATAGTTCATATGAATAAAACTTGCAGAGTACAGACAGTAACTCAAGAACAAAATAAGCATTATTATAATCTTATTTCTGCTTTCAAAAAAGTTAGTGGAGTTCCTATCATTGGGAATACATCTTTCAATTTAGCAAGACAACCAATTGTTCATTCAATTAGAGATGCTTTAGAGACTTTTGATGTATCAAATATTGATTATTTGTATCTTCCAGAAAAAGCATGTTTAATTCAATCAGAAGTTGGAGAATAATAAAATGTATATTTTAGGTATTAATATATCTCATGATTCATCATGCTGTCTTTTAAAGGATGGTGAACTTATTTGGTTTAGTGAAGATGAGAGATTATTTCGAGAAAAAAATGACAATCGATATGAAGATGAAGTATCGCACTATTATGATTTTAAAGAAATTAAAACTGCAAAATTTCTTCACTGCGATAATATAAAAAAATATACACACAATATTGATTATGTTGTTTTTGCATCTTTTGGTAGGCATTATCCTCTAGATGACAATATTATAATGCAGTCCATTATTAAAAAATTGGGTGAGGAACGTATTGATTTTACTTCGGCATTATTTTTCCCAGAAAAACATCACATATATCACGCTGCTAATGCATTTTATGCATCAGGATTTGATGATGCAGTTGCATTGATAATGGATGGTGGTGGAGCGTATGATCCACAATACAGAGAAAAAATTACCTCCAATAAATGTAAGTTTCCTTTCAGAGAAGTGGAAACTATATACGATTGTTCATATAATACTTCTGAATTTAAGAAAGTATTTCAATTAAATTCTATGTTAGATGAACTTCCAGATGAAGATTTTGATAATTATCAAGACTTTTTTTGGAAGAGAGATTGGAATGAATATTACTCTAGGTCTGACAGTGCTGGAAACTTGTTTGCTTCAGCAACTAATATTCTTAATATGAATTATAATGACCAGGGAAAAGTTATGGGATTATCTGGTCATAGACTTTCAGATTCAGAATTTGGATTTAATCCTGAAGTTAATGTTATTAATGACGGAGAGAAAAAAACATTTGATCCTTCAGAGTTTATTTTGACAGCAGATTGGTACTATGAAAAAGATGGTATATCTCTTTCAAAACCATTGGTTATGAATTTTATTGATGACTTTCTTGATAGAAATGAAATAGATTTAGATCTTAAAGAAAATACATGGGATTTTTATGTGTGTGCTGAGATTGCATACAAATTACAAGTAGAAACATTTAAACACACATGCACTTTAATTGAAAAGGCAATAAAACTGACTGGTAAAAAGAAAATTGTTCTCTCCGGAGGATATTTTTTAAATTGTGTTAATAACTATAAGTATACTCGAAAGTTCCCAGAATTAGAATTTTTTGTCGATCCAATTCCACATGATGCTGGTACTGCAATCGGTGCTGCCAAATATGTCTGGTATGGTTTAACTAAAAGTAAAGATAAAAATCCACTTAAAAATTTATACATAGGACTATCATAAAAAAGTAATTCATAATGAATATTGCTGCAATTTCTTTAACTAATCATGATTGCTCTCTTTGTATACTAAAAGATGATGAAGTTTATGAAAATATTTTAGAAGAAAGATTATCAACTCTCAAAAAAGATGGGAAATTTTTTTTCCTATCAGAAAGACTTAGTAAATTTGAACAAGAATATGGTTTAGATAAAATTTATATTGGAAATATTGGTGGTGAAGATGTAAAATTAATTGAGTTATATCTGGAGAAATATAATATAAATTGTCCGGTTGAATATAATTTTGATGAGCATCATCTTTACCACGCATCTAGTGCATATTATTTTTCTGGATTTGATGAATGTATGTGTTTAGTTATGGATGGTTGGGGAGCTCAACATAAACTGGAAGATATTTTTTATATTATTGATGAGTTAAATGATTCTAATGCAGATGAACTGCAATCATTTTCAGAAACTAATTTTTCAGAAACGACTAGTGTTTACTTAGTGAAAGATAGTAATTTTGAAATAGTTTATAGAAACTATCTTATGAGTCCATCATATACTTTTATGAGTGATGATTTCAAAAACTATCATTCAATAATTGTTGATAGTGATATGATTGATGTTAATACTTTCTTAGATATTGGCATGATGTATGGTAGGACTACCGAGCATTTAGGATTTGATAATACTGATGGTGGGAAAACAATGGGCCTTGCTGCTTATGGTAAAGAAGATCCAGAACTACCATCATTTTTGAATGATACTAAATTATTTGCAAATTCTAATATATTCTCTTATCTATTTTTTAATTGGACATATCATCCACATTTATCACATAATGATGATTTACAAAGAAAAGCAAATATTGCATATAAATTACAAAGGTCTGTTGAAGATGCTATTGTTCTTAGAGTTGGTAAAATTTTAGAAAAATATCCAGATACAAAAAACCTTGCTTTTTCTGGTGGTGTTGCATTAAATATTTGTGCTAATTCTGCAATCAAAAAAGCATATCCAGATTTAAATCTTTTCATTGACCCAATAGCATCAGATGCATGTCAAGCATATGGGATAGCAAAATTTTATTCTAATGTGGATAGAAAGAATATAAAAAATAAACCATTAGAAACAATATACATGGGTCCAAAATATGATTTGAAAATGAAAAAAATAGAAATTGAAATTGCTGTTGCAAAAGAAAACAAAAAAAGGTATAATAGTATCAAAGGAAAAGTATAACTATGCTCAATATAAAATATGACATATCATATGAAAATGTTGTTGAACGTATACTTGATAGAAAAATAGGTGCTATTCATCAAGGAAGATCTGAGGTGGGACCAAGAGCTCTCGGAAATAGATCTATTATCTTTGATCCAAGACTTCCTAATGGGAAAGATATAGTTAACACTGTAAAGAAAAGAGAAAAGTTCAGACCATTTGCTGGATCTGTTCTGGAAGAAAATGCTCATGAGTGGTTTGATATGATTGGTTTAGAAAGGTCACCTTTCATGACATTTAATTTGAAAGTAAATCCAAACAAGAGGAAATATATTCCAGCAATTACACATGTCGATGGTACGTGCAGAATTCAAACAGTTAATCAAAAAGATAATCCAAATTATTACAATCTGATTAAAGAGTTTTATAAACAAACCAAAGTTCCGATGATATTAAACACATCATTTAATCTTTCGGGACAAGCAATCGTTGAAGATGTAAAGCAAGCTATCAACACATTGAGTAATTCAAATATGGACTATGTTTATTTTGCAGATGTAAATATGTTAGTTGAAAAATGAATATTATATCTGTATCTTTTAATGGACATGATTCCGGTATCACATTTCTCGTTGGCGGAAAACATTATAAGACTGTTTTAGAGGAACGTTTAACTACAGTCAAGCAAGATCAAACATTATTTTCAGTTTTTGAACATGTTAAGAGTTTTAGTGAAGATTATGATGTAGATAAAATTATCATTGTAAACGGGGATGAATCTAATTTTGATTTTATTGATCAATTACTTTCAAAATTTAAATTAAAGAATAAAAAGATTGATATACAATATGAATCTAATGAGCATCATCTTTATCATGCAGCATCTGGATTTTATTCTTCTGGGTTTGATGAAGCAGTGTGTTTAGTTATGGATGGTTGGGGATCTGATATAAGATTTATTCACCTTCTAGAAATGATTGGAATTGACCAAGAATTATCTCAAGATGATTTGGATCATGTATCTGAATTTATGCAATGGAAGTTTATGGAAACAACATCAGTTTATGATGTTTCATATCCAAATAATTTTAAAATAATGTTTAAAAATTATTTGAGACCTCATCCACCACCAGAAGCATTTATTGAAGATCATGATGTATTTCCATATAAAATATTAAAAGAAATTCAGAATAGTTCATTAGTATCTTGTAATTCAAATTATGATATTGGAATGCTATATTGTTTAATTAGTGGGCACTTATTTGAACATAATGAGCAGTGTGGAAAAGTAATGGGACTTTCTGGATATGGAAAACCTAATAATGAATTGCCAGAGTTCATCATAAAGAATGGACTTGTTGATATGAATTTTGCATTTAGTGATAGGTGTGTTAATACTATAAATTTCCCATCGATGGAGCATAATGATGATTTTCAAAAACGATCTGATATTGCATATAAAGTTCAAAAACATACTGAAGATATCTTTAGGATGAAAATAAAAGGTATCATTGATATGAAACCTGATGTTAAAAACATTGTTCTTTCTGGTGGTGTTGCATTAAATATTTGTGCAAACTCTATAATTCAGGAAGAATTTCCTAACATTAATTTTTACATTGATCCTATAGCATCTGATGGATGTCAATCATACGGAGCAGCAAAATATTATTATCATAAAGATACTGAATCAATGTCTAAAGATCCAATGCATACAACATACTATGGAATTCATCAACCAAATTCAATTATCTTAAAAAAGCAGATTGAATTGGAGGTTGCTAAACACAATAAATAAACCACATTCTGAGATAATTATGGCAACATATCCCGTAAAACATAAAGATACAGGTGAAACTAAAGAAGTGATCATGAGTGTTCATGACTGGGATCAGTGGAAACAAGATAACCCAGATTGGGAACGATATTTTACTCCAGAAAACTCACCTGGATTAGGACTAGAACCAATTGGTGAATGGAAAGATAAACTTGTTAAATCAAAACCAGGATGGAACGAAGTGCTTGAAAAAGCATCAGCAGCACCAGGAGCAAAAAATTTAAAGATTTAAAATGGCTAGAAAGAAAAGAAACAACGACAACGTTGGTATTAATTCCGAGTATCATCGTTTAGCACTGAAGGGTAAGAAACCAATCAATACTGATCACCTTTTAGATATTGAACCACTTACACCAAATCAAAAGAAACTATTTGATTCTTATGAGCAAGGAAAACATGTTGTTGCATATGGTACAGCAGGAACAGGTAAGACATTTGTTACTTTGTATCATGCAATCAAAGATGTTTTAAATCAATTTACACCATATGAAAAAGTTTATGTAATTAGATCTTTAGTTGCAACCAGAGAGATTGGATTTCTACCTGGAGACCATGATGATAAGTCTAATCTCTATCAGATTCCATATAAGAACATGGTAAAATACATGTTCCAGATGCCTTCTGATGCTGAGTTTGAAATGCTCTATGGTAACTTAAAAACTCAAGGAACTGTAAGCTTTTGGAGCACATCTTTTATACGTGGAACCACTTTTGATAATGCAATCTTATTGATTGACGAGTTTCAGAACTTGAATTTTCATGAACTTGATAGTATAATTACAAGAGTTGGTGATAACTGCAAGATTATGTTTTGTGGTGATGCAACTCAAAGTGATCTCACAAAAATCAATGAAAAAAATGGTATCGTTGACTTTATGAAAATAATGGATCAAATGCCATCCGTCGATGTTATTGAGTTTGATGCTGATGACATCGTAAGATCTGGTCTTTGTAGAGAATACATTATTGCTAAAAATGAATTAAATATCCTGTAATGTTTAAACATATTGACATTGACCTTCCAGAACTAACTCGTGAAACTATTGATGGAGTTAGGTTTTATAATGTTCCAGATGCTGATGAACTTTTAAAACTCGTATCTATCACTTCAGTGACAAGTCACTTTAACCGAGAGACTTTTGCTAAGTGGAGGAAGAGAGTTGGTGAAGATGAAGCAAATAAAATTACGAAGAAAGCTACAAGTCGTGGAACTGATATGCACACACTAGTAGAAAACTTTCTTCGTAATGAAGAAATGCCAACTGGTTCTGTTCAACCATTGTCAGAGTTTCTATACTTACTTGCGAAAGATGACTTAAAAAGAATAAATAACATCTATGCTCTTGAAAAGTCCCTATATAGTAAGTACCTAGGCATTGCTGGCACCGTTGATTGTATTGCTGAGTTCGACGGTGAACTTTCGATCATAGACTTTAAAACATCTAAGAAACCCAAACCAAGAGATTGGATCGAAAATTATTTTGTGCAGTGCTGTGCATATGCGTGTATGCTTCATGAATTAACTGGATTATCAGTTAAGAAGTTCGTGATTATTATGTCATGTGAAAATGGTGAAGTTGAAGTATACGAGGAATATGATAAAGAAAAATATATTAAACTACTAGTAAAATATATCAAAAAGTTTGTAGATGACAAACTATCTTGATTTTTTTCGTATTTCCTGATATAATATGTTTATGATTTAATCTCAGTATATGTTATCAATTTATTCAGAAGTTATGCCTAAGAAAGAGAACAAAGAACTAGAAAAAGAATTAGAAAATAAATTCTATTCTCAGGCAAAAGTTTCTCAAGATATTGAAGAGATTTATCGTACTAATGAAGACATGAATTACATTGATAGTGTTATGCATTTTTGTGAAGAGAATAAGATCGATGTTGAGTCCATTCCCAAGTTGATTTCAAAACCACTTAAGGAAAAGATTAAGTACGATGCAATGGAACTCAATTTCTTAAAGAGAAGTAGTAGAGCTAAACTTGTAATTTGAAAATTGACTTTTAATTCCATTTTTGGGGGAAAAAAATTCCCGCAAAATTTTCACGCGTAGGGTTTTTTATAATGAGTCCTTTTGAATGCTACAAGACTTATGTCGCAGTAAAGAATCACTTTACTAAAGAGAGTTTTGATTATCACAAATATTGTGGCAAAACTCGTATGACAGTTCAGTCTTTCTATAAAAGGAAAGATAGATATTGGTTTGAAAAATTATCGAGACAGAGAAATGATTCTGAAATTAAAGACTTTTTCGTTTCTAACTTTGTTGCATGTGACGATCCACAAACTTTATGGATAGGAGAGTTAATTAGAAATGGAAACACCAATTATCAATCCTGGCAAAAAAGAGTCCAATCACTTACATACATTTTCAGAGAAGAAATTGAAAGATCTTTCAATAAAGGAAATTTTGATAGTATGTTCGAGATTGAAAATAATAGACATCCGCCAATTGTCAAATTATATTTAAGTAAAAAGATTAGTATTGAGACTTTTCTTATTTTAGATAAAATACTTGGGTTTTCTTCTCAATTTAATAGAAAACTATCTGATCCAATTTGGGATCTAATTAGTTTTAAAATAAAAAAATATAAACCTTTTCTAAATATTGACATGTTTAAATTTAAAAAAATATTAAAGGAGATTGTATTATGAGTGAATTTTTTAAATCTAGTGTGGTTAAAGAAGAAATTTTAGAAATTTCTGAATTGCAAGAAAAAGTTTATTCAAAACTTTTCGAGTTTCCAAGACTTGATAGAGAAGAAAAAATTAATCATATTTTAGATCTTGAAAATTTGATGGAAAAGCAGAGAGTATTGTACACTAGACTTTCATTATCCGATGATCCCGATGCTAAGGAAATGAAAAGACGTATCGAAGAATCAGCATCTCTTATGGGACTTTCAAGAGATATTGACATGAATTTGCTTTTTACTAATATGAGTAAGTTGATTCAAAATCTCAAAGCACAACTTCGAGAAGAAAAGCTTGACACCTAAATAGGATGCCTGCTATAATTGCAGAGCACACAAGCCACAATCCAAACAAATCCGAGGTAATCCAATGTCTTTCTCAAATCTCAAAAAGCAATCCTCCTTAGGCAACCTTACTGCCAAACTGGTAAAAGAAGTAGAAAAACTGAATAGTAACAGCAGCACTGATGATCGTCTTTGGAAACCAGAACTAGACAAATCTGGTAACGGTTATGCAGTTATTCGTTTCCTTCCCGCACCTGATGGTGAAGAACTTCCTTGGGCAAAGATGTATTCTCATGCTTTCCAAGGTCCTGGTGGATGGTATATTGAGAACTCACTGACCACTACAGGTGGTAAGGATCCAGTTTCTGAGTACAACCGTGAACTCTGGAATAGTGGTAGTGAATCTAATAAAGAAATTGTTCGCAAGCAGAAGCGCAAACTTTCTTATTATAGCAACATCTATGTTGTTAAAGATTCTGCAAATCCTGCAAACGAAGGTGGTGTCTTCCTTTACAAGTTTGGCAAGAAGATCTTTGATAAGATCATGGAAGCAATGCAACCCGAGTTTGAGGATGAAGAACCAATCAATCCTTTCGATTTCTGGCAAGGTGCCAACTTCAAACTGAAGATCAAGAAAGTTGCAGGTTACTGGAACTATGACTCTTCCGAGTTTGATCGTCCTGGTGCTCTTCTGAATGATGATGATGCTATGGAAGCAATCTGGAAGAAAGAGTATTCTCTTGCTGCCCTAACTGCTGCTGATCAATTCAAGTCTTATGATGACTTGAAGAAGCGTCTTGACTATGTTCTTGGTAACAAAGGAACACCAAAGTTCCAGGATCAAGAGACTGTTGAGGAAGAAGACCAATTTCGACGTGAAAATCGTGGTGAAGTAGAACAATCCTTCACTCCCAGTTTCAAGTCTGAACCTGAACCTTCTTTAGAGACTACTACTAGTTCTTCTGATGATGAAGATGATGCCCTTTCATACTTCCAAAAACTTGCCGAGGAATGAGATAGCATCTTATTACAATCTACTTATCAACTAATCATAGTTTCTGTATCTTTTAAGGTTTTACTGATAAATTCAGTAGAACCTTCTTTATATGGAAGAATATCACTTAGGTCTTCGATTGCTATACCTATGTAAATTGGTTTTAACATATAAATTGATCGTTTTCTTTCTTGAAGTCTTTCTTCATAAATTAAATTTGTTACTGGATATGATACGTCTGTAAGTCTTACAGATCTATCAAGATCAATGTCATAAAATTCTACTGCAAAATTTTCTTCAACTTTTAATCCTGGTGGAAAAACAGTTTCATTTTGAGAATTAAATACTCTTTTGCTTTCATAAAATCTAACTTTAGATGCATTTTCATATGATCCATATTTTTCGAGAATATATTCATTAAAAATTCTTGCCGACATTGGCCATTCTGTTTGACAATTTAATACATTATTGGCAAGTAAAATAAGCCAATCTAAATTTGGATCACTGTAGAATTTATTTGCAATTTGATCAGGTCTTTCATCACCTTTTATGAAATACTTTTCAAAAAAAGTTATATTTTGAAAAATATCTTCTCTAAGTTTTGCTTTGCGAAAAAGATTTTTTACTAGTACTTTATCTCCAATACTACTATTTTTTAGTAGATTTGCGTATTGAAAATCGGGGACTCTATTGAAGTAATCTGACATTTTTAGTAACCTATTTCGTCTTTAGCTAAACCAGCTTCTTCGTAATCACTATAGTATACTGGTTCAATTTCATTAAAACTGAGTGTCATCTGATATCCAGTCATAGTTCTTCTTTCATCATCAAAAGTCATGTAGCTTCCACTTGGGAGATAATTTACACTACATCCTATTAAAGCACATACTTTTGATCTACCGAGTGCGCCATGCTCTTTTCCAGGTTCTCCACCCTTAAAAAATCCAATTCTATACAAATTGGGTGCCAATAAGAACAATTTTGAAGCTTCTTTTCTTACCGCCATTGTTTGCTTTAACACTCTTATTATTCTTCTTACATTTGTAGCTTCTCTTTCTGATCTTGGGTGCATGTCAATTGTAAAAGTAAACTTTCTTAACTCTGGATTATTAAATAATAGAGTTAAATTTGGATTGATAATTGCCCCACCTGCTCTACTTAATAATCCAGAAACACCTGCTGCTTTGCCTGCTAGAGCAGTTGCGGCTGCCTCTGAAAGCTGATCTTTATTTTGTTCAATTTCTCCTATAATTGAATTTAAACTATCCTGAAATGCTTTCGGGAGATCCCCTTTAATGGAATTGTATGCAAGTACAGCCAATTGCTTTTGAAATGGATTTAATTCATTTTCTCCCCAACCGACTGTATTACTGTCTACAAGATTTTGGATTGGTAAATAAATTGCTTGAGATCCAGATGGAGGTGTAAAATTTCTTTTAAAAGTAGGTGCTCCGGATATATTTGTTTTTAGTTCTTCTGGTCTATATCTAAAATTAATAATTTTCATATAATCCTGACCGAGTTGTGTTAAGTCGTCAGGATAAAATAATCCACTAACTCCGTCATCAATATCTAAATTAGAACTGAAAATGGAGGGATCAGCGACATTAAGTGGATTATTTACTCCAAATGCAAATGGAATTCCTCCAAAATCACTTCCAGGTTGCCCAGCAGGAAGAATTCCACCACCATCATTTGCATCACCAACATCAGGTGCTGGTCCTGCTTCAGCACCAGGTTCATTAGTAGCAGATGGTTCTATTTCTGTCTGTGGAGAATCTGTTGATTGAATTCCAGCAAAAGCTTCACCTTCTGCTGATGATGCTGCAATAATAGATCTTTCAGTACTTGTTGATCCTTCTTGAAATAATTGCTGACTTATATCTGAGAATTGCTGAGTTCCAGATCTACTATTAGGAATATACATTCCTGTCGCAATAAAATTCTTTGCTTCGGCATCATTTGCATAATTACGTCTTTTTAATTTATTAGTATGATTTAAAATATCAAAAATAATATTTTCTGGTCTATTAATTGGTCTTACCTTTCCATCAAATTTTTCGGTTTGTTTTGAATATCCTCTTATTTCATATATTTCTACTTCTTCACCTTTAAATATTACACTTAACTTTGAATTTCCGGTTGAACTATTGGTTTTTACGGTAGCATCAATTTCCAATTCACCTCTTTTATCTGCAATATTTGCAGGGTTTGTAGGAGCAAATGATAATTTTATATTTTGTACCTTTATGGCCATTAGTAATTACCTTCCGTTCAGTTATTTAGGATGATTCTTTGATATGGTAATGATCTTAAATATGTTATTTCATCATTGTAAATACGATGAACTTTTCCAATAACTTCTTGCCAAGTATATCTTCTTGGCATATTTAGATGAAAATTTATTCCAATAAACCCCCAAGATTGTAGAGATGTGCAGGCAATTAGTGGATGCTGGTCATATAAAATGTTCTCAGTTTTTGCCAAATATACAAAAGTATAATAATTTCCTGGTTCTGGAATAAATTCAGATTCTGTAAAAACTTCAAGAATTGCTTCCATGTAATCATCGGGGTCGGAAAGAGTGTCAACTTTCTCTTTCAATGCCTCAATACGATTCATTTTTTGAGACCAAGTTCGTTTTCTGTTATAATTTTGAATTCAAGTAAACGATCAGCACAAAATTCTCTTGCTGCCTTCCATTTTGCTTGATTCACTGCATAGGTTTTTACTTCATACAACCAAGATTTACTTTTACGTTTTGGTGTAACATTTGGTTGTTGAGTTTGTTTATATGGCTTCACTTCAATTACATATTTTTTAATATTTCCATTACTTTCACGAACTTTAATGAAAAAGTCTGGGAAATATTTATGAACTCGATTATCTACTGGAGAACGATATGGAATCCAAAATTCTTCACTGCCCCATTCTATAATATTATCATTTTTATCACACCAGATGCAAAATCTTCGTTCCCAACTACTGCGGCAAATAATGTTGTTAGTATCACCAATATATTTTTGAGGATTTGTTGGTTTGTATAGACTTTTATGAGTCTCAGGCATCTCTTATACATAGTATAACAAAGTTATATCTATTTATAGATGGCTGCACCAAAAGGAAGATCAATAACTATGTCCGAGTTAAAATCTCGGATAATGACACCTGCTACGACATCACATTATGAGGTATATTTTCTAGCTCCTACTGGATCTGGAGGAAGCACTTTAGGAGTTCCTGATGGTGTTTTACGTGATATTAGAACTTCGCAAAGATATAATTTACCAGTTACATCAGACGAACAAATATTAATTAATTTATCTTGTAGTGAAACCACTCTTCCTGGGTCATCATTTATGACACATGAAATAACGAATGATAGGAGTGGTGTTACTGAACAGCATGTTTATAGACGTTCATATGATAATAGAATTGATTTTACTTTTTTCGTAGATAGAAATTATGTAATACTTAGATTTTTTGAAGGATGGATGGCATCAATAACTAATGAAGATAAATTTGATTTTGATCCTCAAAATAAAGGATCTAGATATGTAGTAAAATTTCCTAAAGTTTATCAATCGGATTCCCTATACATAACTAAATTTGAAAAGGATGTTGGTAGACCTGATGAACAAACACAATTACGATATGGATTTAATGGTGCTTATCCAGTTGCTATAAATTCAATTCCCGTAAGTTATGGTCCGTCCGACTTATTGAAAGTTACCGTTACCATGTCTTTTATAAGATATTGGGTTCAAAGTATTGGATCTGGATCTGCTCAAAAAGTTGATCCGCTTACCAATGCACAAATAGTTGGACAATCTCAAATAGGTCCAAATCAAACTAGAACAGAATTTTTACTACCAAATGGAGATCTTTCTGTTCAAGTATCTTCATTTGGATCTTCTTTTACTAATCTTCCAGGTAGTTTTATACCTTCAATCTTTAGGTAGATCAGAACCTGGAGATCCGGCATAAATAAAAAGTCTGAATTGAAAAATCATGCCATTACCAAAGATCTCTACCCCAACATTTGAGTTGGAATTGCCCTCAACAGGTCAAAAGATTACTTATAGACCATTTTTAGTAAAAGAAGAAAAAGTTCTTCTTTTTGCATTAGAATCTGAAGATACAAAACAAATCAGTAATGCAGTAAAGACTGTCATCAAAAATTGTATTTCCACAAAAGGAATCAAAGTCGAAGAACTTCCAACATTTGATATTGAATATTTGTTCTTAAATATTCGTGGAAAGTCTGTTGGTGAAGAATTAGAAGTTAACCTTATTTGTCCTGATGATGGACAAACAACTGTTCTTACACAAATTAATGTTGAAGATATTGAAGTTCAAAGAGAAGATGGACATAATACTCAAATTAAGGTAAATGATGAGGTTATGATTGAAATGAAATATCCATCTCTAAGTGAATTTATTAAGCAAAACTTTCAAGTAGAGGGTAATGATGCTGAAAAGTCTTTTGATTTAATTGCATCATGCGTTTCTCAGATTTTTACAGAAGAGGAAGTTTGGAATGCTGAAGAATGCACAAAGAAAGAGATTGTTGAATTCTTAGAGCAAATGAATTCTAATCAATTTAGAGAGATTGAAAAATTCTTTGCAACAATGCCCAAATTATCACATACCGTTAAAATTAAAAATCCAAATACTGGTGTTGAAAGTGAAGTTGTTCTTGAGGGATTAGCATCTTTTTTCGCATAGGAATGATCCACATGGATCTTGAAAACTATTTCAAACTCAATTTTGCTTTGATGCAGTACCATAAATACTCATTAACGGAGATTGAAAATATGATGCCTATTGAAAGAGATATCTACGTTATGTTGTTACAGCAACATTTGGAAGACGAGAGACTTAAACAACAACAGGCAGCAAATGGCTAGAGATCCCAAACAATTGAGAAAAGCATACGAAATTAAAATTGGAAAGGATCGTGCTGACAAACTTTCTGACGATCAGATCGGACTGCTTTCTAAATTTTATAATCAATTGAGTGAAAGTGAGCAATCTGATATTGATAGTGGGATATTAATGGGGTATAATAATACTCCTCTACACCAAATGGCAGAGGAGTTTATATCCGAAAAGGAGGATACACCAGAAGATAATTCAGTATCTGTAGCAACTGCAATTGATGAAGATGATGATGATAACTTTGAACCTTTAGGACTTGAAGAATTACTTGGAGATATAAGGGAAGAAGGAAAAAAAGAAAATGCTCTTGCCATATATGAAGGAACTCGTGAAGATGATCTAGTTGATGAAGAAATAGATGAACGGATATTAAAACTTATTGGGCTGAATGAAGTTTTTGATATTGATTATTCAACATATCTAACTCTGTTAAAAGAGAAGATGGTTGCTGCCAGAATGACTGACAGCAAATTGTCAACGGAAGAGTCTGAGTTACTTACTAACGAATTCAAAAGAGTAAAAGGAAAAGTTGGTAGATTTGTTATTAAGAAGAAGAAAGTAAATATTGGAAATGCACCAGAAAATCAAGCAATAAAAGCAAATAAACTTCTTCCTCCATCATCTTTAACTCCACCAGAAGCATCAAAAGATAAAGATACTTTTAAAAAAGAAAAGAAAACAGAAAAAGTATCAAAAGATTCGCAATATCTTCTTGACATCACTAAAACATTAAAATCAATAAAAGATATTTTAACAAAACAAAGTAAACTTAATGAAAATATAAAAAATTCTGAAAGAAAAAGATTAGAAAAAGAAAGAAGATCTGGAAGAGAAGAAGATCGAGAGAAAAAAAATAAAGGTGGAAATTTCCTAGGAAATATTAAAAAAGTAGCACCTTCTTTAGGAATTTTTGATACAATTGTAAGATTCATAACAAATGTTCTTTTAGGAAAAACAATACTTGGATTAATGGACTGGATGAGTGATCCAGCAAATAAGAAAAAACTTGAGGCAATTGGAAATTTCTTAAAAGACTGGTGGCCAGCACTGACTGCAGCATTCTTATTTTTTGCAACTCCATTAGGTGGTTTTGTTCGCCTTATGGTAAAAACACTTGGTGGACTAACTAAATTTTTATTAAAAAATTCCTTAAAATTATTAAAATTTGCTGGAAAAAATCCGATTACTGCCGCGGCAACTGCGATTATTGGTGGTGCTGCTATTGGTGGTATGATGCAGTCGTTAACACCATCAAATGACCCAGAGAGAGCAAAGGAAGGAAAGACGCAACTAGAAGATACTCAAGATTTTGGTGGAACAACAGGTGCTCCAATCAGTGGAGATATGCTTGGATTTGCTGCTGGTGGTTTAGTACAAGCATATTCTAAAGGTGGTTTAGTACAAGGACTTTCTGATAATATTGTTAATTTATCTCAAAAAACGAACAAAGTTACATACGCTTCTGGTGGTGGTCTTGTAGGTGGAGATACTAATAACATTACTTATGCTTCTGGTGGTGGATTAATTAATCCAAAAATTGTTAAAAATATCATACATGCTTCTGGTGGTGGACTTATAGGTGGAAATAATAATTACTTTAGTTCTAGTCCAAAAATCACATATGCTTCCGGTGGTGGATTAATAAACTCAAGAAATGCCAATAATATTACTTATGCTTCTGGTGGTGGATTTATAGGTGGAAATAGTAATTACTTTAGTTCTAGTCCAAAAATCACATATGCTTCTGGCGGAGGATTAATTAATTCAAGAAATACTAATAATATTACTTATGCTTCTGGTGGTGGTCTTGTAGGTGGAAATACTAATAATATTACTTATGCTTCTGGTGGTGGATTAATAAACTCAAGAAATGCTAATAATATTACTTATGCTTCTGGTGGTGGACTTATAGGCAATTACTTTAATTCTAGTCCAAAAATAACTTATGCTTCTGGTGGTGGACTTATAGGCAATTACTTTAATTCTAGTCCAAAAATAACTTATGCTTCCGGTGGTGGGTTAATTAATTCAAGAAATACTAATAACATTAATTATGCTTCTGGTGGCGGATTAATTAACTCAAAAAATATTAATAACACTAATAGCACTAATAGTACTAGTAATACTACTTATGCTTCTGGTGGAGGATTTATAGGTGGAGATACTAACAATACTACTACTTATGCTTCTAGTCCAAAAATCACCTATGCTTCTGGTGGTGGATCTATAAGTAGAAATATTAATGCTATTAATTACTTTAGTGGTGGTGGACCTTCACTAGGAACTGATACTGTTCCCGCTATGCTGACTCCAGGTGAATTCGTAATGAGTAAAGGTGCTGTTAATAAGTTTGGTGCCAACACTATGATGGCAATGAACAAAGCAGGTGGTGGAACAAATAAACCTAAAGTTATATCTGGAACATCTTTTGCTTCCGGTGGTGGACTTATAGGTGGAAATAATAATTACTTTAATTCTAGTCCAAAGATCACTTATGCTTCTGGTGGTGGTCTTGTAGGTGGAGATACTAATAATATCACCTATGCTTCTGGTGGTGGTCTTGTAGGTGGAAATATTAATAACATTACTTATGCTTCTGGTGGTGGTCTTGTAGATGCGCTTAGTTTTCTTCCAGGAACTGGTACAGTGATGGCACCGAGAGCATCTGGAACTGGACAGTATGCCGATCAAGGAACAACAGTTCAAAAATTCTTAGGAATGCCAATTCCAGGATCAATGAAAAGATCGAAATATACATCAGAAGATATTCAAAGATATAACAGACTTGACACTGGAGATCCATCAAGATATTTGGAATCATACGATGCTCAAGATTCTCGATCTGAAAGTATTAATAAAATCTATTCCAAATATGGAAGAACACCAACATCACCAGCAGTAAGATCTAAAAAAAGAGAAGTTTCTGATACTCCTACTCCAGGAACAAGTCAAAAAGAAAGAAATGGTAGATCTAATTCCATGAGTGACTTTGGAAAATCGATTACAAATATTGGACCTAATATAGAAACCATTATAAGAAGAAAAAATGAGATTGATAAGCAAATTGAATTTTTAAGCACAGGAAAAACTAAAGCATATTCTGGTGGTGGTGTAGTTTCTTTATCCAATAATATTAATTACTTTAGTGGTGGTGGACTTTCAAGAGGAACTGATACTGTTCCCGCTATGTTAACTCCAGGTGAATTCGTAATGAGTAAAGGTGCCGTGAACAAATTTGGTACTAGTACCATGATGTCAATGAATAAGGCAGGTGGTGGAACAAATAAACCTAAAGTTATATCTGGAACATCTTTTGCTTCTGGTGGTGGTTTTGTAAATTCTCAACCAAAAGGTCCAAAAATTAGTGATGCTGATTTTGCGACATTATTAGCTATTACAGCACTTGAGGATACTGATGCTCAAGGTAGAGCAGATGTTGCACAATCATTATATAATAGATTATATTCTGTCAATACATATGGAAGCAATTATAATCAATCAAATAATACATTAAAGAGTATTATTACTGCAAAATCCGAAGGTGGTCGCAAAGGTGGCGGCCAATATGAACCAACATTTGGTAATCCACAAGATTGGAAAAACATAACTGATATGAAATCAGCAGCATCTGCAGTTGTGAATTCTGAAAAAGGGAGAAAATATGGTTACACGATGGAAACTGCAATGCAGCAAATACTTGATACTAAAAAAGCAATATCAAATCCAGATTTGCAGAAAAAAGCAAGAGAACATGTTCAAGGAAGAACATATTTCTTAGGAAAATCTGAGCAAAAATATATGGAACCTGGAGATGTATTAAGAGATCCAGATCGTAACTTCTTTAGTATGTGGTATGATGAAGATAAAATATATGGAAAGGAAAGGGCAAATATTGCTTCACCAATGCCACAGAGACTCATTCCACCACCATCACCGATAATTCCAAAATCAAGTGAAACAAAAGTAACTCCACAAAAAGCAGGTCCAAAAGGATTAATTGAATCATTGACTGATGAGCAAGGAATGTCTGGGTTTTATATGAAACCAATAAATGCAATTTTTGGGAATCGATCTTCAAATGATTTATCCATAGATAAAAATGTAAGACCAATTATTCCAGAACCACCACCATCAAAATCTATGAAAAATGGCACTATTAATCTTCCGCCAATTGATTTGGGAGGAGGTGGTCGTTCACCTTATCAAGAAGCAATACCATCGGTTCAAGGATCACAAGAACCAAAATTCCCCGCAATTTCACAAATGTCTCGTAACATTCGCAAGAAAAAACTTGATACTTACGGAGTGATATTGTAAAATGGCAATAGTAGGATTACTAAAAGTAGCAGGCGGACAATTAGTTAAGTCTGGTGGCAAAAAAATTGTAGCGTCTAAAGTTTTTAATAAAAAAACCAAACAAGAAGAAAGTAGTAAAAATTCTGAAGAAACAGTAAAAAAATCTTCTGCAATAACATATCAAAAAAATAGAATCAATTTCAAAAATTTTGTCGTTGATGCAGAAGAAACTGCTAGTACTGGTACTACTCCGAAAGTAGTAAAAAAAACTGATGACACTGGGTCTCAATTAAAAGTAATTAGAAGTGAACTTTATAGTATTGAAAAAATTCTTAAAAGTAATTTAAAGAAAGATGAAAAATATGAAAAAAGAAAAATAAGATTATTACAAAAAGAAAAAAGAAAAGGTAGAGAAACTGAGAGAGAAAAACCAAAATTGGGTCAAAAAGGTCTTGCATTGGCAAAGAAACTTGTTCCCGGTGGTGGTATTATAGATGCAATCACTAAATTTATCGGCAATATTTTACTTGGAAAGTTTTTACTATTTCTACTTGAAAATGCTGAAAAAGTTGCAGAATTTTTAAAATTTATTATACCTGTTACTGATTTTATCACTAATGCAGTAGGAAGTCTTTTTAATGGCATAGTTTCTTTCATTGAAGGTTCATATAATATAAATGAGGCAATCAGAAAAGAAATTGAAGGAGTTGGTGGTGAAGATGCGTTAAAAGAGTATGATAAATTTACTGATGCCTTTAAGAAGTTTGCGAATATTGCAATAATACTTGCAATGGCAGGTGTTCCCAATACTATTGGTCTAGATAAGCCCGGTAAAAAACCAAAACCTGGTAAAAAACCTAGTTCTAGAAGTAGAAATCCTTTAAGAAGATTTTTTCCAAAAAAACCAGATCCAGTAAAACCAGTATTACCTAAAAAGCCACTATCTCCATTTCAATTAGAACAGGCAAGAAAGTCGAGGACAGCAATACCTGCACCTACCACCGGTCCTGGATTAGGTAAAGGAACTGGTGCAAAGCAAGGTGGTGTTTTTAGAAGAGGACTTGGAAAATCGTTAAGTCGTGCTCAGACTAAAATTTTAGGTCGTGGAACCAGACTGGGTGCTAATAGATTTGCATCTAAAGCAGCTGCAAAGTTAGCAAAAAGTAGAATACCCATTATGGGTCCTCTTTTAGTTGGTATTGATACATATTTTGAAGATGTTGAACCAAAACCAGATGGTGATGGAAAACCCGATAGAAAATTAGATAAAACACTTTTTAAAGTGGGGGGAAGTGCTCTTGGAGGTTTCTTAGGATCCTTCATCCCAATTCCAATTCTTGGCACAATTCTTGGTACATTTATTGGTGAATATATTGGTGATCTTTTATATGAATTAATTAGGGGTGGTGGAGCAGCTGCTGTTGGCAATAAACTTAAAAATGATATCAAAAGAGTTATTGATGGTGCTAATCTAGTAAAAGATTGGATTTTTAAAGGAGTTAGTAATATTGGAAAGAATACAGAGCATTCAGTCAAAGTAAAAAAACCTGATTGGCTTGATAAAATACCATCCTTTTTTAGAAATCTAATTCCAGGATTTGCTGGTGAATTTGATGTACAAAAATTAATAGAAAGTTTTACCGGATTTCAACTGGGTGCATGGCCAACATTATTAAATCCATATGATTTTAATGTATCAAAAAAACTTCGTATTCTAAGAAAAGCATTCTTCTCCGAGACGAAAAGCACAACTTCTAGTTTTGATTATAGTAAACCCATCAATATTTCTGATTATAGTGATTCTTCTGATGGTGATAATCGGAGAGAAGAACCACCCAATGCGGGAGCAACACAACCAACAATTGCTGCAGAATCAACTCCTCTAAGTTTAACGGGTTCTGCAAAACAATTAGTTGGTAATGATACCGAATTCTTAAATGGTCTTGTTGCGATGAGCAGAAGACTTGGTGTTAATCCTGGTGATATGCTCGCCAAGATGGCATCAGAATCTTCATTGTTACCAGATGAGCAGAATCAGGATACTCTTGCAACTGGATTAATCCAGATGACGCCAGAAACTGCAGCAAGTTTAGGTACTTCTATTAGTGCATTGCGGAGGATGTCTCGTGCTGAGCAACTTCCTTATATTGAGAAATTTTTAAAACAAAGTTATGCTGGTGTAACAAGACCCATTAGTGCCGGTCATCTATACACAGGTACTTTCTTACCTGCATTCGTTAAGGCTCCTGCAGATGCTGTAATTGCTACTAAATCTGGAACTGGTATTGTACAAGGTTATGGATCTTTTTCTGCAGAAACAGTTAGAGGTTGGTATGCTAGAAATGAAGGATTAGATAAAAATAAAGACGGTAAGATTCAAATATTTGAATTAGGAGAAAGAATTGCTAAAATCAAAAAAGATTTTGGTATTGCTGGTGGAATAGTAAAAGGTAACTTTACTACAGAAACGAGATCACAAGTTAATCCGCAAACACCATTGACACCGCAGTCTCCAATTACATCTTCGCAGTCTGAAATTACATCTTTTCCAGCTTTACAAATTCCTCAATCTGATATGTCTGAGGATTTGAAGAATGTGACTGCTCATCATGGTCCTTTAAGAGCAGCTTCTACTAAAGATAGAGCATTTAAAGCAGGAAAAGGAGATAAGTCTAAGAGAATTTTCTTACATTGGACTGGAGGATTCCATAATTCACCATCTAGTAGTTATCACACAACATTTACTGGAGATGGTAAAGCACATAGGTATACTGAAAACTATGGTGTATACAAAGGTACTCATACTGGTGGTGCTAATACCAATTCTGTAGGATTGTCTATTGCTGCCATGGGTCACCAAGGTATGACTCCGAACTATTATGATGAGAAAAAAGGTTGGGCAGAAAATCCTCCGACTGGAGCACAAATCCAGTCTATGGCACTGGAAGCCGCAAGATTGGCTCATGCTTGGGGTTGGACAGAATCTACCATTCAATCTAATGTCCGGACACATGGAGAATGGGAAAGATATGCAACATCTAATGATATTCTTCCGGGTAGACCTCAAAGATGGGATTTAGATCAACTTAGACCAGGACAACCATTCGATCAAACTAAAACAATTAGTAATGGTGGTAATGAGATGCGTGCTCTCATTACTGCTTATTTTAAAAAGATCAAACAAGCAGAAGAAACAGGTTCTGAACGATTAGGAACTACTACGAGTTCATCAAAAATAAATGCTAAACCACTAACAAAAGAACAGAAATCTCAAATAAAAAATTCAATAGATAAAATTGGTAAAATTGGATCTAACCAAGGAACTGGAGAAAATATTAAAATTCCAGGAGTTGGAACTTTTGTGAGTGGGAAAAACTTTTTTGGACAGAGTACTGACAAATATTTTGATGAAAGTGGTAGAAGAATTACCTACAAACAATTTCTTGAAAAAGTAACTTTAATCCAAGATGGTAAATTAAATAACTTAGATCCAAAATCTTCACCAAGTACATCTGATTCCGAAACTAATTCTGCAGGAACTTATTCTGGTAAAATACAATACTTTAGTAGTAATGATGGTGTAGTTAATAAATCACTTTTACCCGGAAAAAGTTATTCATTTAATGAGTTAAAACTTCATCATGGTCAACAACAACCAAGAAGACAAGATGGATGGCCACGAGATTATACATTATTGCACGGAACAAATTTAGCATCATCTCCAAATGCAGATATTCCAGTTCCATTAGATTCTACGGTAACTCATAAACAAAGTTTTGGTGGATATGGAAATACGGTAATTGTCAAAAATGCTACTGGAAATATGTTATTTGCTCATTTGAGTAAATATGGAAATATTAAAGTTGGAGACAAAATAAAAGCAGGAACAATCATAGGAACGCAAGGAAGTACTGGTGGTAATTATGCCGATCATTTACATTTAGATGCAGAAAAGGAAGGACATGAAGCTTTCGTTAATTTTATTACTGGTAAAAAGGCAACATATGGTTCATCATCTGAAGATTCAAATGTAAATTTGGATCCAATAACTTCACCCACCATACCTCTCACACCATCTACTACTCCATCTCCTACACCATCTACTACTCCATCTCCAGATCCAGCACTAAAATTTAGAAAAAAATATTTAAAAGAAAGTCTCCTTTCAGAGAGAAAATTATTAGAGAAAATTTTAAAAATTGAAGGTAATAAAGGAACATTGGAAGAAGTTAAACTTCCAGGAGTTGGAACTTTTAAGAGTGGTAAAAACTGGCTTAAGCAGGGAGAAGATAAATATTTTGATGAAAGTGGAAGACCACTTAGTAAGGAAGAGTTTCTTGATAAGTTTTTTACAAGAAGTAAGAATAAACGGAATGAACTTACTAATATTCTTGAAAAACTTTCTTTAACACAACCACCAACACCCACTGCACCATCACCTACTCCTCCTGCACCAATTTTACCAAAACCATCAATTTTATCAGAACCATTAATTGAAAAGACAGCATCAACCATGTCTGATCAGGAAATTAGAGAAGAATATGATCGTTTGAGAAAGAAAAATCCTGTAACGGGAATGGTTGAAGGATCTGCCTCTGATCTCAAAAAAGCAGAAGATTTTGGTAAGAAAGCAAATCAAATTAAATATGGTAATAATTTTGTAAGTTTACCAAAATCGTTTGAAAACATTCAAACATCAGCATCTTATGAAGATCCAGATCAAAATGTTATGGTGGCAATTCAACCAATTATTATCAGAGAAAATAGTGGTAATAATGATATGAATATTTTTTGATAACTTACTTTTAAAAATTTATATGGAAAGATAAAATGCCAAGAATACAAAACACCATAGAACAACTCACAATATTTTCAAATTACGGACTCCCACCCGTTAATGTTCTTGGATTGGGTAGCTTAAATGAATTGGTAATTTTTCAAAGTATGCTTGATGATACAATTAGAGCAAATTTTCAAATAAATGATAGTGGAGCTAGAGAAGATTATAGTACTACAACTGTTAACATAGAAGAGGAAACAAAAGGTGGATTGAAGATAACTTCGGGAGAAAAAGTTGATCTTGCAGTCAAAGATGAGCAGGGATTTACAATATCATTATCACTTCTGATTGAACAGGTAACATCTAGTTCATCCGATACCATGATTGAAACGTTTGATATTTCTCTATGCTCTGAAGATTATATAAAAAATCAATGGGAAACTCATAGAACTAAAAGAAATTACCAGGGAAAAATAAGTGATATTGTTGCAACTATTTTAACGGAAGATTTAAAAACATCGCAAGATTTTGAAATAGACGCCACATTAAATTTTCTTCCAATTAATGGGCATTATGATACACCTTTAGATCTTATTACTATACTGGCACCAAAATCAATTCCAGAAGAACATCCTCAGTTTTCTGGATACCTTTTTTATAATACTTATGAAGGATATAAATTCAAATCCATAGATATTCTTCATAAGCAAGGTCCAAAGAGAAAAATGATAGCCAATAGAACGGCTGACAAACCACCAGGTTATGATAATAAAATAGTAAATTTTAATTTTCAGAATACTATAGATATTTTTAAAAGTATGAGAACATCTTCTTTATCTAAAGTAATATTAAAAACTTTCGATGAATATACTAACTTTTACGAAGAAAATGAATTTGATAGTGATGAATTATTTCAAATTAGTAATAATCTTGCTTCAGAAAAACCTTTAGTTGCTACAATTCTTGATTATGAGGAACAAGTTAGTACCATTATGAATCAAACATATAATACTGGTACTTTGCCTCCAGGCAGCACTCTTTTAGAACAATTACCTTTTTCAAAGGAACCTACTTTTGATCTTGATACAATTGTTAGAAAATCAATTGCCAGATATAATCAAGTTTTTTTACTTCGAGCAACGATTATAATCGAACCTGGAGATTTTGAGATATTTCCTGGTGATATTATAATTTGCGATTTTCCAGAAATCTCTCCAAAAGATTTGAGATTACAAGTATCAAAGAAAAAAAGTGGAAAATATATGGTAATGGATATCTCACATTATATAAATGCAGAGCACTGTTATTCTCGTCTAAATATCGTAAGAGATACTATCATGGTATAATCATGGAAAAATCTATAGAAGATCATATCGAAAAGGACAGAAAGATCCTTGAAGATCCAAACATTTCACCACAAAGACGCAGACATATTGAATCAGAACTTCATGATTTAGAAGAATATCATGAAAATAATCCAGAAGATCATCATGATCCAACGTCTTTTGAAATGTATTGTGATTCAAATCCAGAAGCAGATGAATGTAGAATCTACGAGGATTAATGGCAGCACTAATATGCAATCTTCCATCAGTTGAAGTATGGGTAAGAAAAGAATATTTAACTGATCATCAAAGTGGACATGGTGAATTTGTAAAAGGTGTTTGGGTTTCTGCAAAATCAATGCCTGGTAGAGCATTTTACTTTGAAACTTATCTACCAGAGTATGCAGCAATGTATGATAAATTACCAATTAGTGCATTTTTGTCAGAACCAAAAATACCAGATCCTGATATGAGTTTACATAATCTTCAATTCTGGAATTGTATGGATTATGGTGTAGTTGCCGTCCAAAAACAATTCATTGGATGTATGGATTATGAGATATATACTAGAGATCATGGCACGATGCGTGGAAGTTATATCTGCACATTAGATAATTATCATCAAGATCCAGATGTAATTGATTATGCGACCAGTGAAAATCCAGCAGAACATAAATCTCATAACCTAATTGAACTTGTCAATGGACAATATGCATTATATCCAAACAATCGAACAAGAATTTATGATAATAGTTTGACACCACCTGAACCAAAAATTCCAGATTTCAAAGTTTCAACTAAATATTATCAAGTTGAAAGTGGTTATGACCAAATGGGATTAGGCGATCAAGAATCTTATTTTTGGAAAACTTCTAAAGAGAGAGAATAATTGTGGATGAAATGTACAGCTACCAAGGTCTTACACCTGCGTACCTAAAAGATAATGTAAGAAAAAATGCAATGTATTGGTGGGTAGGTCAGGTAGTTGATGAAGAAACATGGCGCGATAATGAACAAACTATTCTCCACAATAGAGATGCTTCTCTCGGTTGGGGTAAAAGATATCGAGTAAGAATAATTAGTAGAGATCCTGATATTAAAGAACCACCTTTATATACTCCAGATCAACTTCTGGAAATGGCAAGTGTTATCGCTCCAGTTACTGCTGGTTCTGGTCATGGTGGTTATGCCGAGACATCAGTTCTTGCACAAGGATCTTTTGTTGTGGGGTTTTATCTTGATGGTGAAGAAGGAAGACAACCATGTATTTTTGGATGCCTTCCAAATAATCCACAAACTCGTCTATTAGGTGCAGATCCAGAATTAGGGTATATACCAAGATCTGGTTATTATGGTTTAACTGGAACTAAAACATGTTCAACAAATGATTTATATGGAACCAATCCAGCAGAAGGTGAAATACCATGTAAAGAAGCAGGTACTGCAGATGGTGCATTATTTGATGTTAGAAAAAATGATCAAAAAATAGATGGTGATCTTGTTGAAGTAAGAAAGAAAAATATTGAGTGTGAAGGTCCAGGTGGACCTATACAAAATATTCAAGGTTTTATTCAAAAAGCCTTAGCAGTTATTAATTTTATAAAATCTCAAGGAAATTCTTTTTTAACTGCTGCAAGTGATTTGAAAGATAACATTCAAAATGTTATCAATTCTGCAGCAACTTTTGTTTCTTCGATGTTTAAATTAATTGTCAATAAAATAAAAGGTTTTGTTATAGAAAAATTTAATAACACAATAAAAGATATAGCTGCAAATCTCCCACCAAATCTTAGACAACCATTTTCAACTGCAAATAGTGAAGCAGTAGATGGATTAGCTTGCGTATTTAATAAGATTATACAAGGTTTGTTAGAATTAGCTAAAAATTTATTAGATGATCTTATTTTTGGAGCACAAGGTATTGTTTCAGCACCAATATGTGCAGCAGAAAAACTTGTTGGTGATTTATTAGGAAATATTCTGAGTGATATTACAGCAGGAGTAGATGCCGCATTATCTGCAGTTGAAGGTGTTCTTCAGACTGCCGGTGATATTCTTGGCGGAGTATTTAATATTCTCGATATTGTTACTGGTATTTTAAACTTCTTAAAATGTGATGAAACACCGAATTGCAATTACACTGCAAGATGGAGTTTTTGGAATGGTGAAAATGAAGCAGCGGCAGTAGATGAGGCTATTGCTAACTTACTACAAGACGTTGCACAAAATTTACCAGGAGGAGATGGTAGTGGATCTTTTGCTTGCAATACTGGTCAAACTGAAAATACTTTCCCAACAATATCATTCCCATCATTATCATTTGATATTGGAGTACCAGCTCCTACACCAGCTCCTGCACCTGCACCAACATCAATAGACACCGCACCAACTCCAGCTCCTGCACCCGATCCAGCACCTGCTCCTACACCAACTCCAGCTCCTACACCAGCACCATCTCCGGCACCTGCTCCTGCTCCTGCTCCTACACCAACTCCAGCACCTGCTCCTACACCAGCACCTGCTCCAGCTCCTGAACCTGAACCTGTAGCAGAACCAGTCATATTAAATCCACCACCACCAGTAGATCCTGATGTGGTTGATGAAGAAGATATAATCGATGATGATGCGATTGATGATGAAGAAGATGTAATTGATACTCCATCTTCTGGTATTTTCGATTCTACCGAACCAATATTGACCGCATCTGCAATTGTTTCTGCATCAGGTGAGATCATGGGTTTGGATTTTGCTGCAAATGGCACACCATTTTCCGCTAATCTTAAGACTACACCTGAGGTTGTTATTAATGCTAATAATACAAATGGTGGTGGAGCAAAAATTAGACTAATTACTGCTACTGAAGATCAAGAACCTAGTATTGATTTTAAATCCGGTAACGAAGTTACAGTAATTGGAGCCGTAGTTCTTAGTCCCGGACAAGGATATTTGCAAAGACCGGATGGATCTAGTAATTTTCCAAGTGGCCCAAATGATATTATAATAAAGACACCAACAGGAGGTTCAGTAGTTGTTCCTCCTGGAACTTTAGTTGGAGGACCAGATAGTAATTTTGATATTAGTGTACCAATTTCTGAAGAAACTGAAGCACAAGATGAAGATGATGAAGAATCTGGTTCAGGACCATCTATATTAAATCCACTATCAGTAGATCTTGATGTTGATGATGAAGAAGAAATTGATACTGATGTGGATGATGAAGAAGATGAAATTGATACTGATGTGGATGATATAGATGTAAGAAATTCTTCAATAGATCCTGCAGTTGATCCTGCAGATGATCCAAATGCAGTATTAGTGTTTATACCTAGAGGATTGCAACCAATACCAGTATATAATGTAGATACTGGTATACAAACTGATCTTCTTATCGGTGAAGGTATAGAAGTTGGAATTCCAATTCCTCCAAATTCAACATTTACTTCACCATCAATTACACCACCAACTCCTTCAAATTCTCCAGCAGTTCAAGAAGATGATAACATTGGAGTTCAAGAGTCTTCATTACCAATCGATTTTGATCCTGAAGAAAATACTATAGGAGTTCCCACGGTTACAATAACACCACCAGAAGGAGGACAAGCATCTAGTGTTATTTCGGAAGATAATACTAATGGTATAGTTGGTGGAGTTAGGCCAAATAATATAACTGCAGGTCCTGCTAGAGGTCCAGTTAGAAGATCTGGTGGTTCTGATAGAGCACCTGGCGGTATTGTAGGTTTTGAAGGTTTACCTGGAGAATTTGATGGTCTTGGTCCTGAAGATTTGGATGATGATACTAGAAGATTAGTTGATAGTACTGGAACACCCACTAATATTGATGATTTCACTGGAGAACCTGGAGGAACTGGTGGTGTTAGAAGACCTCTTAGTACTGGTGCAGGAACTGGTGGTCTTGTTTCTGACGGTAATGGAAGATTTATTCCTGAGGATAATGAAAGTTTTGTTCCTAATGGTAATGGAGGTTTAGATAATGATACTAGACAATTTGTTAACAGTACTGGAAGACCTGTCAATCCTACAAGACCTAGTGTTAATAGAGAATTTGTTCCTGATGGTAATGGAGGATTTATTCCTCAGGGTACTGGAATTGGAGGAGGAACACCTTTTGTCTCTGATGGTAGACCAAGTGTTGAAGGGAAATCTGTAGATGTAGTTCTTGAAGGATTTTTTATTGATAACACTGGTATAAATTATCGTCCAGGAGATGAGGTTGTTATTGAACCATCAAATGGTGTTGAGGTGCTTCCAGTATTCAATAATATTGGTCAATTAGTGGACCTAAATATTCAAAATCCAGGTAATGTTTTCCTAGAAATCCCAAGAATTTTTGTAAGAACACAAACTGGCATTAATGCCAATATAATTCCTATTTTTGGTGTTAGAAAGGATGAAGGTCCAGATGAAAGACTTATCGAACTTACTGGGGATCGAATTATTAGTGTCGTTGATTGTGTAGGAAATTTTGATGAAATAGAATTGAGGTAATTTATGGCTAAAAAATTAGAACACGTACCTGCATATAAAAGACATCCTTGGGGAAATCTTGAACTAGGTCAACAATGCCTTGATGGAGTTATAACAGGAATTGGACTACAAGCATTCAATTCAATTCATTATATACATTTAGATTCAACAGGTGCCCGTGAAGGATGGACTTTATGTAGAAATCCTGGAGTATTTGAAATCAAATGTGGTGATAAGGTAAGTCCAGATTCAACTGGAATTGATATTGAAACTTTAAATGGAAATATAAATTTAACGGCAAATAATGGTAGAATTATTCTTCGAGCTAAAGATATTGATATTTTAGCTAATGGAGAAGATCTAAATAGAGGACATATAAAATTAGAAGCAAATCAAGATATAAAACTCAAAGCTGGTGGAGCTTTTGATTTAACGGCAGAAAACGGTTATCGATTATTTTCTCCAAAGGTTGGTAAAATTATTGCTAATACTGAATTGTTTACTGTAACTAATTTTATGAAAGGTTTGACTGTAGCATCTGCTTCAAAGTTAGGTAAAACTGACTTTGCTAATACTTTTGAATTCTTAACATTTACAAATCAAACACCTATTGTTTAATTATGTCACATTCTTTAGATGATTTAACCATTCAGCATCAGTTGTGGATTGGTGCAGGAACTGCTCCAATTTTTAGTGCTGGGAAATTAAAAGTGCGTGGATCTGCATGGGTAGAAGGTCCCACAATAATTGGAGAAGGTGCTCAGTATGCAACACCATCTCCCACAGAACTTGGTAATTTGATGGTTGGGCAGTGTACCAACCCTGATATGAAACCAATTCCATTCTATGCAATGTTTGTAAAAATATATGCTAGAATACAAGGGTTCTTAAAAACAGACATACTATTGACAGTAAAGTTAATTAAGTCTAAAGTTATATTTACGGAAGTTTTAATGGCAAAGGTTAAAAACTTTGTTATTGATCATCCAACAAAACCAGATAAACAACTTGTTCATTCTTGTCTTGAAGGACCCGAGAATGCTGTTTATGTGCGAGGAAGAACATCTGGAAAAGTGATTACATTACCAGAGTATTGGAGAAAATTAATTGATCCAGCAACAATCTCAGTACATCTTCAGCCAATTGGAGCACATCAGAACGTTATAATTAAGAGATATAATACAGATGAGATTCATCTTCAAGCAAGTAATGGTCAACCAATTAATTGCTTTTATCACGTTTATGCAGAACGAATTGACGTACCACCACTACAAACGGAGATTGATAAATGACGGCACCATTTGATTTTAAGTGGTTTGGCACTTTTACTGGACCACAATCTACATCAGGGACATATAATTATGATTCATTATCATTAGAAGGAACTTGGCAAACAACTTTACCAACTGATTTAACATTTAAACTGACTGATCTTGCTGCAGTTCTTTTCAATTTTCCTGGAGACTATGTTGGATTTTATTGTAATGGTGTTTCAACTCAGTTGATGACTCTTGCACATTCAACTGGTCAGATTCCAACATTGAATGTTCAAGCATTGACTTCAATTTTTAATGGAGATACGATTGTTAACGGTGATGTTATTGCAAATGGATTTGTTTTTGCAAATGGATCAGTAAATTTAGCAGGAATTGGTGATGTTGCTTCATACTTGACTGCAACAAGAGCAATTGCAACTTCAAAAAAATCTTTTGATATTTCTCATCCTTCAAAAGAAGGGTACAGATTAAGATATGTATGTTTAGAAGGACCAGATGCTGAAGTTTATACTAGAGGTAAACTAGTAGGTTCTGATACTATTGATTTACCAGATTACTGGAAAGATTTGGTTGATACAGAATCTATTGGTGTTACTCTGACTCCAATCGGACATTATCAAGAGTTATTTGTAGAAAAGATTGAATGGGGGAGTAGAATTAAAATTAAGAACAACAGTGCAAATACAATTAATTGTAGTTATGTTGTTTATGGCACTAGAAAAGATGTTTCTAAAAACATCTCAGAGTATGAAGGTTATTCTATAGAAGATTATCCAGGCGATAATTCAGAATATGTAATTAATGGAGGCAATTAAAATGGCAACTTTTATTTCTACCTCTCTTAGTGCTACAGATATTCTACAGTTACAAAATACGAGTATCTCCGCAGAAACTGGTCAAAGAACTGTTCTTGAACAGCAAGGTGTTGTAGTTGATAGTATTAATAAATTTCTTCCTAATATAAAGGAAAGAGATGATCAAATTCTTGTAATTGTTGATCAAATTAAGGAAAAGCAAAATCAACTTGTCACAATTTCTCAAAGTGCAGCAAATCTTGGATGCTCATTAGCACAGTCTGTTGCCTCTCTATATTCTAACCATGATGTAATAGCAGGCGTTAGCACTGTAATCGTAGGATATTCAAGTATTACTGTTGGAATTGGAACTATCAAACTTGATGAACTTCAAGCATTTACTTATCCTAATTTAGAAAATCTTGATGCAACTACAAATAATCCAATTGAAAATGCTGCTGAAGTAAATCTTTCTTCATCAACATCAGGAACTGGTTCCGATTCTGAGTTTGAACAAAATGTTGGAAATTCTATTTCACCTGTATATGCAATTAACTCTACATTACATCCACTAGGACAAGAAACGGCTTGTAATAACTATAGAACGCAAATCGATACACTTTTAAGTGAGATTGAAACTCTGAGAGCAACTGCTGAAATTCCAACGTTGGAATCTGAGGCAACGACTCTCAAGAATAATCGTAAAAGTTTGCAACTGGAGGCATGGTCTCTCGGTAAAGCACAAAACACTATGTCTTCCAAGGAGGCATCCAACAACGAAATCATAGACCTGCTATAGGGTTGACACGGGTTACTGGTCCTGCTATAATACGTGGGTAACCCAAGGAAAACCATGGAAGACTATTTGGATAACGTCCTCGTCGATATGAACAAAAAGCAGTTTAAACTGTTTTCGATGCTGGGAGATGAAAAACTAATTCCTTGCGATACAACCGATCAGTTTATGTCTGTTCTAAGTTTTATTCGTGATAGAGTAGACGAGGATTCTATTTACTATGTGGATTCTTTTGCAAAAGCATGATTGAAGATTTTATTGAGAAACTGAGAGGAAAATATAATAACTGGTTGCAAGCATCATCAAGTCCCAGAGATTATTCTCATGTTCACATTATCTGGAAACAAATTGGATCAAATGAACTCACAATTAAACAGTGGTATAATCACGAAGGAGAATCAAATCCATACCGAACAAGATGGCACAAGGTCTTGACAAACGAAACACAAGATGCTATTATTGTTGAGAACTGGGAAGAAAATTGGAAGCAACATCATGAAGAATATGATATGATATTCACTAAAGTAGATAATTTCTATAAAGGAAAACTAATTCATGAAAATCCAATTGTAAGAGGAGACACTATATTGAAAAGTTTTGTTGAATTTAATGGAGATAAGTACCGAAGCATGGATCAAGGGTGGAGAGGCAACGAACTTATATGGGGTTCAAGACTAATATATGAACTTCAAAAGGAACATGGGATTGTCGCCTAAAGGTCAAGGCCCTCTGCTTATAACGGAGTGATTCAGGTTCAAGTCCTGACAATCCTACTTAGGAACTTGAGACGTTCCAACCAAGGTGCTCATCGGTTCGGATATACCGAAACCCTGTAGGTGAGGATAAACCCCCTTGGATATTCACAACGGAAATTGTGTCTTACTCCATTACAAACTGTTAGAATGTTGGGTTTAAATGCCCCACAGCAAGCATTCGGATAAGTGTAATGTATGGGAGTGTGATGAAACTGGTAAACATACGACACTTAAAATGTCGCGGCATCGTGCCTTGCGGGTTCAAGTCCCGCCATTCCTATTAGTTAAACGGTAAACTATGCTATATAGTATTAGTATTACTTTACCGTTATGGGAAAACATAGAACTTATACTGACGAACAATTTATAGAAGCAGTAAAAACTTCTATGAGTTATAGACAAGTTTTATCTAAACTTGGTTTAAAGGAAGCAGGTGGAAATTACTCTGTGATGAAACAGAGAATAAAAAATATGGGTTTAGATACTTCCCATATGACTGGTCAGGCACATTTAAGAGGTAAAAGGCATGAGTGGAATAAAAAACCAATAGAGACTCTTTTAGTTGACGATAGAGAGCATTCTTATCCATCTCACAAACTTAAATTGCGTCTAATTGTAGAAGGCATCAAACAACATAAGTGTGAATGTTGTGGTATCACAGAGTGGAACGGTCAACCTACACCCATAGAACTTGACCACATCGATGGAAACCGCTATAATAACACCATTGAGAACCTTCGGATCCTATGTCCTAACTGCCACGCACAAACCGATACCTATCGTGGGAAAAATAAAAATAAATAATTTGAAAGCATATAGACAAATGAAATCTTTTTTACAATTTTCTGAAGATTTTAGGACTTCTCAGAATAAAATTCGTGCTGAAAGAGAGAAAAATTATAATGCTAAAGCACAAGCACATAAAGACAAACTTGCCCAACAACAGACAGATAAAGAAAATCGGGAAATCATCAAAAAAGATATTAAAAGAGAATTAGGTATCGAATAAGTACAAAAAAAGACGACTAAATAAACCTATAGGAATTTAACGCTTAATAAGATGGGTCTTAGTCGTCTCGATAATTTTTTAAAGAGTACAAAAGGTGAGATTCTA
>Ga0213859_10000077_pt1 | contig 42626 bp, 34 predicted proteins | sample PICome_2_FD_160133 | JGI IMG/M metagenome (GOLD analysis project Ga0213859, IMG submission 160133) | Coastal seawater microbial communities near Pivers Island, North Carolina, United States - PICO304 | ecosystem: Environmental > Aquatic > Marine > Coastal | place: USA: North Carolina...
ACAAAGCGTGGACGCTTGGTAACAATCTATACGAGTATTGTAAAGAGCACTACGACTTATCCGATATCAATAAACTACGAGTTGAAGGACTGTCATGAAAAACCTAACCATACCGCCATACCTAAAGCATTACGCAAATGACCTCACCCTCATGCGCATTGAGGCTAACCGTCAACGATACGAGGGCACACACAAACAGCGCACAGGAACAAAGAAGTCTGTGCTGCTTGGCGAAGTATCAAGAGAATACTACACAGAATACATAGGGATACTTGGCGAGTTACTGATGCGTCATTACTTTGAAATCACACCACAGGTTGTACGCTACACAGTCTCAACGCTGTTAAAGGAAACCAAGAGTGTAACCGATGACCCAGACATCATAGTTGAAGCGACAGACAAGAACTATGGACTGAGTATCAAGACTTGTGAGAAAACATTCAAGGCAAACAAGCCAGCCATGGACAAGGAGGAGTCAGATCTGGTACTCTTCATCTTGTTTACATCACCCGAGGATTACATATTCGCCGATTTCACACCGGCAGAAGTAAGGGAGTGGAACGTAAAGCACGCTTACTCACCCTATTACGAATTGAAACCCTAATCGTTTCGTTTCGTACCTTCACGGCTCCCATAATCTCGTGGGCTACAACCTATTTTTTTATCAATCACTATGGAAGACTTCGACAAATTCGTAGCGGAACTTGAGTCCGCTGAACAGCCAACTTGTAACATCTCTAACCCAGAAGATTGCGAGGCTTGCGGTTCCTAATTAGAGTGGTCTATTCACTCTTAGGTAGTAAAGAAGTAGTAGAAGAATCAACAGAACGTAAAAGGAAAACTTGTACACCTTGTTGTACCACCTGTCGCTGTCCCTCATAACGACGGACGGGACAGGTACTTCTACGATTTGAACGATAGTGTCGGACTCACATACAGCATCGACCATGATAGTATCATATGATCGTACTACCTGGACTTTGAGTTTGTCTTTCTGAACTACTACCGTGTCCTGTGTACGTGTTATCACCGTGTCCGTCAAAGTAACAGGTGGAGTCACAATCGTATCCACAATAGCAATCGTGTCTGTCTTCAGTAGTGTCGGGTCCTTCTTTACTGCACGCTTGAGATGCCATTGAGCGCTGCAAGAACTCAACAAGCCTATTGTAATTAACCCGACCAGCCATCTCATTATCTTGATTTTAGAATTTCGTTTTCCTTTTCCAGGAACTCTACCTTGACTCGTAGCGCATGAACCTCTGCGGTTAGTTCTAAGATGGAGCCACGCATCTTCTCTTTCTCTTCAGCGCTGTGGGCTAATAGTTCCTCAAGGTTTCTTACACGTGCCTTCAAGTCGTCACGATAAAGGGTAGTATCATTGTTAGCCTCAGCGCCTTTGCGTTCTTCTGCTTTCATCTTCATTCGATTGGTGTAAAACTGGAACGCTGCACCACTACCTAATACAGTAACAACTGTTATCGCTATCTGGATCCAAGACTCCATTATTTTTCTCTGGTTTTTCTGTGTAAATATTCTGCGTTCAGTCTACGAACCACGCCCCATGCGCTAAAGGCCAGGACAAACCAGCCCCAGTGTGTGGGTGACACAAAGATAGTTCCTTCTATCGTATATATTAGGAAGGTAGATATGTAGGCACTCATGCTTAGAACGGCTGCTCGCATCCTGCAATGCAAGTCCTCATTGCCAACACAATACAGTTGAAATAAACCAAATCCAATACACACTAAATTGTATATCGGCATCCACCCTACCTCTGCAATAGTTACAGCAGGGGAAAGAACAATCAAACAAATCGCAAGAGTAATCTCTGTGGGTTGGCTGTCACTATACAGATAGATGTGACGTATTTTGGATGCTAACAACTTTATGCGCTGTATCTGTTTCACTTCTTTGCAAATTTTTCAAGCCCTGCTATTCCAAAACTGCCGAGCGTCACGATAAGAAAAGAGTTGTAGACAAAGTCGTTGATAGGCAGATGGCTTCCAAAGAACCCTGTGACCACATCCACCACCATTACGATGACCATAATGGCAAAAGATAGAAAACCTATAACAGTCTTCTCATTGTAGTCGTTGCTCTCTTTGAAAATCTCTGTCCACTTCATCCTACAAATATATCAATCCTACTCTGGAAGTTCGACGCCGTACAAAATGTACATAGCCTCCTCTGGGCTATCCTTAAAGGTCCCCTTGATGGTCATCTCGACGCTGTTTAATATGTTGTAATTCTCAAACTTAGCAGAGTAGTTCGCTGCAAAATCGTATGCTTTTACAACCTCATCCAATCGTGCCTTTCTCTTTACCTTTTCTGTATCGCTCATCTCAATGTATGGCTTACGGAAGTTCTGGTCACTCATGTTGTAATAGAACTGCTTAGCAATATCTACTGGATAGTCACGGAAAAGGAATGCTGATGATAGTTGTAACGCAGTCTCTAACGGCTGTAGTTCTATGTCTGGATTCTCCTCTGCTTCTCCCATTCTCTTGCGGTACTCACGAGATATATAGTTCAAGTTAGGAGGTATGAATGTTTCTTTAAACACATACGAACCATATGCGTCAGACCAATCAGTAAGGTTTGGACCAATGATGTATCTGTTAACCCAATTTACATCTTCGTTATCCAAGATAGGACGACCGTAAGAATCCTTTCCGTCTACAAGATTAAACAAAAGTCTTGCTGCAAGGTTAGGGTCCTTGAAGTCGGAAAGTATACTGAGTAGTTGATCGCTTCGTGAGATACCCTCACGTCCAAATATAAGTCCCTGTATCTCATCGTAAGGGTCTTCTGAACTCATGTTAGCAAAGCGAATCTTACCGCTCTCATCCATTCCTATCGCTACGATGTTTGACCCCTGCATCCAAGGTGGTAGTATATAGTTTGTACCACGTGCTTGCTCTGCGAGTTCTACTTCTTCATCGTCTTCGAGTAACATGTTTGCAATAGCCTGGTAACCCATTGTGGATAGTGTTGCTAACAACATACCCATAGACAAAGTACCAACGGAATCTACCATGTACGCTTCACGCTGTGATTTAGTTAGGTTCTCGTTAGTCATTGCCATTGCTAAATCCGATACAGCGTTTTTGTATATGCTGAAGTAACTACGGAATGCTTCTACACGGAACGACAAGAAATCACCCACAGGTAACTTAAATAGGTTCCGCAGTGAAGGGTGTATACGAGACATGGTTGGCATGTTTTGCTTGATACGTTCCGCTGTCATCTCATCTACTTGTTGCTGCTGCTCTGAGTTGAGTTCACTATAAGACTTACCCTCTGGGTTTGACTCAAGTCTCTTGGCAAAGTTCTCACGCTTTGTGAGATAGGCAATCATCTTGGTATAGTCATCAATGAATCCATACTGGTACGCTATACGTGCAGCCCTTGTCTTGCCTCTACGCTGTGCGTCCTTTACTCTTTGTGGCAACCAACTCCATGCTTCGTCTGGGGATGCACCTTCTATCTGGTCAATAAACGACTGGTTAATATCTTGGAACATACCCATGTTAGGAGATGAACCAAGCAAGCCAAGTTCACCCATACGGTTCAATACTAATTCGAGTTCCGGATCGACTACACCTTCTTTCATTTTCTTGAAGCGATTCTTCAAGTCCTTCATAACAGTGATGCCTCCCCTATGTTTATTGTATGGCAACACAAAATTAGCAGCAAGGAAGTACCAACCACCCATGATGTTCTTACGCCAGGTAGGTGTGTTGTAAAGTACACGAACACGGCGCATCTGAAGTAGCAGTTTATAGTATCCCTGTAGTGCCTTGTTGTCGGACTGATACAAAGGCGTCTGCTTAAGCATACTAACAAAGTCATTCTTCACAGCCTTGCCATTCATAGGAGATTTTTTCTCTTCTATTTTTGTGTAGTTCTTTTTATAGAAGTCGTATACCGCTGAGTGAATAGCGTCCTTCTCAGCAGGAGTGTCTCCCTTACGATTGCCCTGCTCGTCTATCAATTCGTTATATCCTAATCTCTTGTAGAAATCTACCAGAGACTCTCCCTTTTCTATAACCCCCATGGTTCTACCTAACTCAACGAGTTGAGAAAAAGACAGTGTGTTCTTTTCAAGGTTACGAATAGTGGTTCCGGTTAGAATCAAGTCACCCAAGTTACTGCGCTGTGCAATCTCATTAACTCTATCGGTCAAAGTGAATTGCTGAACCATGTTGGTTAACGTGGCTATTGTTTGACTAAACTTAACATAAGGGTCTTTCTCTACACCGAGGTACTCCATTAGTTCTATCGGTAAGTCTAACCTTTCCTTAAACTTCTTGGTAGGTAATCTCAATTTACCCAGATCGCGGGTACCGGATAAGCCTTCGCCATATCCTTCACGCTGGCGTTTGGATGCTTCTTCAAGTTCACGAAGGCTGTCGCTCACCCGCTTTTTTATCTTTGTTTTCTGGGTAGCCTCAACGTACATCACTACATCATCGAACTCTTCTGGATTAAGACCCATGTCCATCATGTCCGTGGCTATTTCGTCCGTCATGTTTTCATCAATGTCAAAGGCGATATCCACTATGCTGCCTTCTACCATTGCTTTCTCTGCGGCTCTACGTAACTGTGGGTCAAACTTAAAGTTAGGGTCAGTGAATGCTCGGTAAGTTCTTGTGCCGTACATCGCTGTATTATCCTTGATAACATCCTGTAACTCTGTACTTAGGTTAGCAAACACAGCGCTGTTCTGAATAGACTCCTGCATAGACGCACGTATAGCGCTCAATCTACCCAACTCCTGCGCCAACTCTGGGTTCTGACTAAGTATCTCCTTTATAGCATTATCTCTGGTGTCTGCGTTTTCCCCAAACAGATAGTCGTTAGCAAGGTTAGCAATTCGCTCTCTCTGCTGGGGCTCCATGTTCTTGGTAATCTTATTCACTTGACGTAAAGCCAGGAAGAATCTATTGATGTGCTGCACATTTATAGACTCAGAAACTTCAAGTGCTTGTAGCACATCTCTTCTAATGCCACGCAATCGCTTAACGCCAAGGATTTTCTCCAACTTCTTTACAAAGTTGTCGAACTTAGGCTTAATAAACCCGACCATCTTCTCCAAGGGGTCGTATGTTTTCTCGTAGTTCTCTGGATCTGGAATGCCGGCTGCATTTCGGTCGGGTATTCCTTCCAGTTCCCCGGTTGGTTTTTCAAACCCATACTCATCCTTCTCCATCTTCTCTCTGGTCTCCGCTCTCTTTCTTTGGAATCGCTCTGTTTGCAATCGCTCAGACATAGGTACCTGGCTGATGTCGGCACCTGCACGTACTGCCTTAGCCATACCCTTCATGTATTCGGCTATATCTTTTGCAAGAGCCGCTTCTTCAAAAATCTGAACCTTCTTACCTGTCAATTTAGAAATGATGGCGTTCAAGAAAGCCTTTACCTCCTCTAAGAACGATGGCTGGAATGTAATACGTTCATCAGCCAGTAGGCCTCCGAGTTCCACCATAAACTCCTCTGACCGATACGCACCAGCGCCCTCTAATGTTTCCTTGTATCGCTTTGTAAAGTCGTTGAGTTCCTTCACGCTTGATCCATCGAGACGACGTATAACCAACTTCCTAAACTGATTGAAGTCAATAGGGTTGTCGTTAAAGAACTTGGAAAATATAGAGTGATAGATTTCATGATACGCTGTTCCTTGTGGGGTATATCTATCTGCAGTTCCCCGACCGGTGAGGGATTCACGCTTTAATGGAATCTCTACTACGATTCTGTTACCTACTTGTTGCTGTCTTTCTCCTCCTCTTTTGAAAGCGGTGTATATACCAGCGCTTCCCTTGAGGTCTTTCTTGGTAAAGCCCGCTTGTTGTCCGGCTTTGTAATATCCTGGCTTACCAAAACCAATGTTGAAATGCTGTGAGTTTGGTTCGAGTTTAGCAAATGCTTCGCTTGCCAGGATTAATTTGTTAAGGGTGCGCTGTTGTGTTGGTGATATGCGCTGACCGTCTGACCACTCTCCTTTCTCAAGCATCTGTTGAAGTGCAGCCGCATCATTCCTGTCAAACAGGTTGAAGAATCTACCTTTCTTTGCTGTTGCAAACCTTTCAGCCGCCTGCTCTGGAGTAGCGTGTCGTGATGTGCGCTCTAAGTTTTGCGCGCGTTCTTGAAGTATTCTACTAATCTGAGCCTGCGCTCTGCTGATTTGCGACTCGGGTATGTTCCCAGGTTCTTGCCCGACTTGCTCTCCACTCGGTACTTCTTGGGTGCCAGTTTTCGTATCACTTGGTTTCGTTTTAAATAGTGTATCAAGTTCTCTTGAATCTTCTCGCAACTGCTCCTCAATCGCTGCCTTCTCTGTTGCGTTGATGTCACCGTTTTTAAGGACTTCTATTGCTGTCATTATACCGGTGGTCAAATCATTTGCTTTTTGTCTCGATGACTCGTCCAGAGCCATGATTTGCGCAGAATATTCTTGTAGTAATGAATACTTCTGGTCTCTCAACTTACGCTTCTTTGCTTCAACAGCCCTTTTGGTAGTGGGGTCTTCCTTCTGAGACTCTGTTAGTTTTGCTATTTCATTGTCGAGGCTGGCAATCTGACCGTTGTTTATTGTGAAGGCAATTTCATTTGCTTCTGCAAGGCTCTTCTGATCCTGTGTCTCTGCCCAGTCTACATACTTCAACTCTCCTGGTGTCTTTCCGATACGTCCAGTAAGTCGGTATGCCATCACTGGTGCAGCCGGACCAAGTTCAGCGAATGCTTCGAGGGCAATATCTCTTGGGCTAATCTCATCTCCAGATATTACCTGTCCTAAAAACTCACCAGTACCCCCGAGTGCTGCTTGAGTCAATGCTTCTGCCGCACCTACCTTTAGGGCTCTGTTTGTGGCTGTTGAACCTACTGCTTTTACAAGAGTATTACCCGCTTTACCAGCAACACCCCCAGATATACCATCAAATATAGCAATAGGGATACCTCTTTTGAGGCCGTACTCTCTGGCTTGTGACATGATAGCCGGGTTCTCCATAGCAAAACGAAGTTGGTCCATGTCTCTTACATCAATGCCTTGTTCTTGAAGAGATTGCATTAATGAAGCCGCATATTCAACAGCAAGAGATGTTGAGGTAAAGTATCCCACTGTAGCGCCAGTGACGTTACCAATACCTGGAACAACACTACCGGCTGCGAGTCCAGTACCTCCACCTATCGCACCGCTTTCATAGGCAGAACCCATAGATATCATGGACTCTGGAAGGGCACGTACAACATCAAGAACAAACCCGCTAAAACCGCCATCAGAATACAGAGCGTCGTCTTCTCTTACTGCATCTCTTTGTATGATGTAGTTGTAATACGCTAAGTCTTCGTAGTTAAAATCTCCACTGATTTCTCCCATGGCTATATAGTCTGCCAATCGACCACTGGCATTGGCTCGGTTCCATAGTCTACCTAACTCGCTTGGGTTGTCGTCAATGATAAGGTTACCATCCTGTAACGAACTCAGATTACTTAGAGTAGAGTACCCCTTTCCTTCCAGTGACTTATAGTACTGCTCGGCTAAGTTGTATATCTCTGGATTTACAGCGCCTCTAATCTGCTCGAGACTTACACCTCTGTCTCTTGCTGCATCAATGGTTGGTATTAACCCTCCTACTACCGCTTGGGATTCAGTGGCGAGTTGAGTAGAAGGAAATCCCGTACTTACGTCCTCTGATCCTAATATAGAACCCATAGGATCGGCGGCCTGCGAACCTACGGTACCATCTTTTTTTTTTGAATAGTAGTCTTGTGCGAAGGACATGACGTCTTCGTTGACACTCCCTTGTATCTGCTCAAGGGTTACCCCTCTGTTGTATGCGTCCTCAAGGGCTGCTATTAGTTCTTGTTGCTTTTCTGGTTCCATGTTTTGAATTTGAGTCTATTAAATGAGGAACATTCTGCTATCATTGTATGATGGCGGTGGCGGAACTAAGCCTTGCTCTTCGTGAAGTTTCTTTTGTTCTTCTATCGCTTTCTTTATGTAGGAATCTGACGGCTGTTCTATAGGGAGCATGTAACTACTCTGGTCACCGTAATTGTAATAAGACATGCGGGCTATATCTGCAAATATAGGATATGTAAACGCGTCTTCATTACGCATTATAGCGCCCTTTACTCCTTCGTAGCCAGGGCTTGTTGAGAATCCCTCTCGGTTGGCCAATGCTTCTGCGTTTCCTAATTTACCACGCTTTATCAACTGGAACTTTTCCCCATCACTAAGACGGTGCCATTGTCCTATGGTTGGGTATCGAGAAGCGAACACATCTACTGCATATCTTGCAAAGTCTGCATCACTCATATCATAGATTTCTTCTCTGTCTTTTGCTCCAATATCCATCCCTGTTTGTGATGGCTCTATCGTAAAAGATATATGAGAACCTACAGGTGTGTTGTACTGAGGATTACGAGGGTTTGGATTTTCTGATATACCTTGGCGTATTTCGTATTCAGACACCACATCGCCGAAGTACTTTCGTTTATAGTAATCCCTGCTTTCTGGATTAGCGAAAGGCATTTCCTCTCCCGCAGCATCTATGATAGACTGTTTCGCGCCTAACATCATGTCAACCTTTTCATTGTCTGATAGGCTGTTCCATTGTGATAAACCTCCCTGTAAGCCTTGTATGGCCATGAGTTTAAGGCGCTCTATTTGCTGAGGTTTTGTTTCGGCTTGGAAATTTCCGTGAATATTACGAGTACCAAAGTCATTATACACCTCTCCTTCAAGACTGCCAGGGTCTACACGAACAAAAGCAAACGGATCCTCTTCTTTCATCATCGCAAAGTTTTGCGCGTCAACAAACTGTCTGTACTCTGGACTGTCTTTGTCTGGTTGTAGTTGAGATAGGTTGAACAGAGACTGGTCTACACCAGCGGCTCCAGCCGGCGGAGGGGCTACACCTGGTTGATTAGACTGAGGCGATAACATCTGCGCAAAAGGAAGCATCTGCTGGAAGGTGTTGCGTATCTTCGCAGCCTGGGATGCATTGCTCAATCCGTTTAGAGGTATCTCATTCATCGGAATAACTTCGTGCGCCAGGTGAGTTGAAGACCTGATGCCCTCCATAACGGATTGATTGCTTCTTACCACGGCGTACGGCTTACCTTCTTTGTTAATACCGATAGATGTTATGTAATGCTGGTTACCTCGTTCGTCTCTGTAGAAAGGTTGTGACCCCTCAATCTTTGAGTGCATTACAAATCCAGCATTAACCAAGTCTGGCTCTCCCGTTTTTATAAAGTTACCTCGTTTTCCAGTTTCTGTGATTGCAGGAGCATAAGAAACATCACCTTGAGATAGGGTAAATGCATTTGCCTTAGCCTCCTCTTCAGCAGCACGTCTCTGTATTGCTGCTTGTGCGTTTAACTTTCTTCTGTACAGAGCGTACTCACGCTGTTCTTTTTCCTTCTCTGTTTCGATGTCTGTTGCAAGCATGTTGGTCAGAGATTTGGTCACATACTGAGCGTACATCCCAATGTACTCTTCACGCTGTGCGTCGTCAAGGTTCTTAATCTTAGACAAGTCCTCCATGTTGCCAGACAAACCACCGAGTTGGTGTAGCACGTATGCGATAGCCTGGTCTTCTTCTTCTTGTGACAAAGAGTTTGTGCCAAACCATGCAGATACAGAGTTCGCTACTGCTTCTGGGTCTAATGCACCCTTACCAGCCATGTCGTAGAAGTTTTGGAAACCACCAGATGCTTTGAGATTCTGTAGAATCATACCCGCTGCTGCGTTTGGAGCAATCTCTGGCAACGCAAATCTTCTGAACTCTCCAAGTCGAGGGAGTTGGCTCGTCGCATTGCCAATCATATTCATATCTATAGGAATAGTTCTGGCTTGATTTAATTGCTCCATGATAGCAGCAGGGTCATTGTACTGAGTTGGGTCAGCAAGAATGGATGCTTCGAGATTGTTAATGGTCTCAGCGTATGTTAGCGCATCTGCTGCGTGTTGCTTGTACGTATTGTAGAGTTTCTGTCTACGGGCCTTGGCCTCAAAGGACATATCTCCCTGATCCAAGTCTGCTTCAATAGCATCCCACTCCGCTTGTAGTTGGTCTTGTAGACCAGGGGTGAAAGCACCACGCTCCTGTTGGAACTGGTTGAGGTATGCTAACTTCTTTTCTTCTTCTAATTCCCGGCGAGCCTTGGCGTTTCTATACACCGCACCATAGTCAATCATGGGCAATTCGCCTACCGGCATAAATGTGGATGTATCAGCCATTATTGAAATTGTTCTTTGCTAAGTAAGTTACGAATGAATTGATGTAATTCGCTGTCACCTTCTTCAGAAAGTTTGCGCATCTCCGCCGCTTGCTCTGGGTTAAATATGTATTCACCGCCTGTCATCTCACCAATCTTAGCGCCCTCTTGCATGATGTCAATAGGGTTGTCGTCATGGTCAAACTCTCCTGGTGTTTTCTCTACTGGCTCATCGACCTCACCACCTCGTGCATATCCTGTCTCGATTAGAGACCTTTCGTCTTTAGGTTTGCTTAAATCAAGGTCCATTCCTTGTGTTGCTAATTCAAACGCATTTGCCGCATCTGCTTCACCAAACGTAAGGCCAGCCATACCGTTATCACCAGGTAAAGTAGGTGATGATGATTTGTTTAGTTCGTCCTCAAAGAAAATCATTTGGTCTCTTGGACGTAGCGCCTGTTCGGCTGCAGCGTCTGATGGTGATTTTACCGCAACAACAGACTGACCATCTGTATTAAGAGCAGGGGTTCCGTCAACCAACTGACTATCTAAAGGTTTTGTTAAAACACTTGTGCTCTCTGGCGTTGGGTCTTCTTTAGGTTTCTTTTTTAATCCACCAGCAATCTCTGCAACACCCGCTAATGATTGACCAATACCAGCCATTGTGGTTTTTCTGGCAGCATCTGCAGCACGTGCAAGTCTATCCATGTTAGCGTTCGCATCAGCGCGCTGTGTTCCGAGGGCAGCGCTCTCTTCAGCCCGTCTAATGGCTGCGTTTCTTTGACCGAATTGGTCTATTGCATTTTGTGACGCTAAGTCTGTTGCTCTAATAAGTCCTGGTGTTGCTGATATCAATCCTCTTGAGCCACCTTGTTGAGCAATTTGCTCGGCCGCTGTTGCTTGGGCACGTAGGGTAGAATCAATTGCAGACTGTGCATCGCTTTCCTGTTGGGCAATTCTTTGTCTTGCCGCCTGTGATCTGATTGGACCTTGAGCAAGGGCATCTGCTTGGGCCATTTTCTTTTTAGCCTGGTTCTCTTGATAGGCACCATATGCAGCGGTGCCGAGACCTGCTCCTAAATTCAATAAGCCGCCTACAAAAAATTTCTTACCGTGTTTCATATTACAAAAATACTATTTATCCTATTGTCCCTGCTGGTTGTGCAGGTTGCTCTTAGCGTATATAAAGTTTACAGCATATAACTCGTGTGCTGAAGTTGTGGGGTTTACAAGTCTTGCCTTTAAGTAGTAGTCACGAATAGCGTCCCCTTCAATGGCTGAGTTCGCAATCAAAACTATCTCATCATCCGCCACAAGACCTGTTACTGTACCGCTACATTCTAATTTCTTCTCATCATTTATAGATACAGCGTACAGATTAAGAGGTACCAAACTGGTACCACTCACCTTGAATAACGCTGTTGTATTACCCACAGGGAACCCTATGCTATTGATGGCGTTCTTGAATGTAATAAACCCGTCCGTTCCTGTTATGGAAGCAACTGTTCCGATTCCGAATACCTCAGACGTTCCGCTAATGGAAGTAACATTGGCAGTTGCAGTATAGTCGATGTTGTTTGTTGAGTCTTGGTGAATTGGGGCATAATAAAATCCTTCCTTCTCATCCCATATAGAGGATGCAATTGTGCTTGTTTGGTCACTATTAGTTAGTGTTACCGTCCAGTTAGAGTTATTACCCTCAAGACTCATAGCCTCGTATGCCTTCACCATAGATGGATTGAAGTTGGATATACACTCTATAATGCTGTCGCCCGCTGTTCCATAGAAGGTGTTACGGGTAGCATCTGGACTGTGTTCATATATGTGGCCTCGGTAGAATGTGTATAATCTATCTGACAGACCTATGAGCGTTTCCGCTACGTATGAGTATCTGGTGCTCCAGTAGTTTGAACGAACATCATACGCAATAGTAAACGCAGGAAGCGTTTCAGTTGTGCTCGATATAGTGAATATAGACTGGGCATTCGGATCTGGAATAACCTCTTCTGTCAACTGACTGTACACAGCCGTGTGATACGCTTGATATGCAGACGAGGTCATGAGTATAGGTACGTTCTGTAATACACCCGTGACAGTTGGAGACATGTCTTCAGATATTCCGACTATTGCGTTATTGGTCAACTGGTCAATCAATAACAGACCCTTGCCAGAATCCTCCCAGTTGTCCTCAGCACATTCCCAGTTTCTTGCATCTGTATTAAAATCGAATGTCAATGAATCGTCATAGATAGCACTCACATTTATTAGCGTGCCATCCCCGTCAGTTCTTGCGTATCCAGTTGCTACTCTACCACTACAACTGTCGTTGATTTCTAATAGACTTGTGTACAGCGCTGGCGAACTAATGATGTACTCGTAGTTCTCTCTGTCTAAACCTGCACGATACAGTCTGTTCTTGGCCGTTACCGACGAGGAGAACATCTTGTCTTTGAAGAATGTGTCTACATTCTGCTCGCTGATTACCTCCAGTCCTGTCTGGTAGTTCAAACGAACAACCTTACCTGCTTTAGCGTCTACAAAGAATACATACCCTCTGTACCATCCGACAGATTCCGGGTTGTTATTACACCCATACTCTCCTGTATAGTATTTTACCGGTCCCAGTACTGAGTTGGTTGCAGTTAAGGACTCCCCGTCATTCGCTGTTAGGATGTTTCTTCCCACGGGAACGATACCCGCACGACGCTCATGTATGACATAGAGGTATTCATCATACGGCACAAGGGCCTTTACAGCCCCGTAGTCGTACGATAAATCTTTATAGTTCTGTGTGGTTAGATTGAACGAAGAAAGTCCCAGAGTCGTGTTCTCAAAGGAGAATGGATCAGAGTATGTGATTGACCCGTATCGCTTAATCCGGAAGTTATCTGGAAGATACGCCCAACTTTTACCTAAAGAGGTATACTGAGAACTAAAGAAGTCACTCACCCGTGGGTCTTCGATGAAGTCTACAATTGCGTTCTGAGAGTACGCAGCGGATATGTTTCTCCATACGTCCGCCTTGGTTGGCGCGCTGGCATAGAACATTGTGCGTAATCTAAAGTAAGAATCACCCTGGTCAAACTGAATCACAGAGTCTGGGTTAGTTACCGTTAGGTTGTATGTAAGCGATACTATCCAGTTGTCTTGTGTGTTTCCGTATAATATAAAAGGATATGAAGCCGCAAAGTTATCATCATTAGGCACTACGTTACCCACTGTAATCTGTTCACCACCCGCAGTCTCTATGATGTCTCCTTTGTATACTTTCTTGTCTACCCTGGCGACTATAGAATTACCGGTTATGGACTTAGGACTTATCTCAACAGAAGTTCCTGGGCGCTGTGTTTGGTGTGTGCCGTTAGAATCCACTGAGAAGTTCTCTCCGATTTCGTAGTAGAATGTTTCCTCAAACGCTCCAGACTCACGATAGATTTCGATAACACACTTGTCGTTCCAGTTAGATATACCCTTCATTATACTGTTTGTGTTCCAGTATGGGGTGTTGTTATCTTCTATTACAAGGAAGTCTCCTGTTGTGTTTTGTATAGATGCTTTTGAACTACGGTCTAATAACGGGTTGGTCGCTGGATCCGCTATGAGATTAACCATCTTAGCCACCTTCCATGTCGCTGTTTCTTTTTCGTTGTCTCCGTATCTAACTATTCGTATCCTGTCTCCTTCAGCAAACCCATAGTTAATCATAGCACCTAACTGGTTGTCGTATGAGTTTGCTCTACTCTGAAGTGTCCCTATAGATAGATAGATGTTCTTTGCCGAACCGAAAGAGCCAACGGCATCGTCGTTCAATGCTAAGTAGGCCCCGCCTATTCCATACTGTACCTTGTTTACGACAGAGCCTTGTCCTGCATACACTATACTGTATCGCTCCGCCCAGGCTGGTGCCTTGTGGCGTATACGCACGACGACATCTGCTCGTCCGTCCAGGTTATTCTCTGACGAACGATTGTTAGTATGCTCTACCCATACATCATTTTCAATGGGCTGCACTCCAGACGGCCTTCCTTTATCGTCATAGTACAGTAAACCAAATTCATGACTCGCCCCAGACTTGAAACATCTACTTCCGTCCATGTCTCCGTTCGCAATCATAAACGAACCGCCCTGTGCAACAAATGCGTTTACCCTGTCTATAATAGGAGCGCGTAGTAGTTGTTTGTCATTTACCTGCACCCAGTCCCCTTCGGTGTTTTGAACACGACCAAGGAATGCAATATTATTGTTGTACCCATCAATGTTGTCTTCAAGTATGTCGAACTGCGCAACAGTTTCGTCTGCGTTTAAGACCTCTGCTTCTCTTGTTCCAAAAACAAGTTTATCTATCTTAAAGGTTACCTTGTTGATAGAGATGCTGTAGTAATCAAAGTCAAGTCCGATTTGTTTTCTGCGGATGTATGCGTTACCAGTTCCTTTGAAGGCTGCGCTCTCTGTCGCTGTTGTTTGTCCCCCTGTCAAGATATTACTAAATCCAGCCTCTCCGTTTTGTGGGGTAAACTGGATTGGATAGAGACCCTCGAGTGCATTGCGTACAATATTTTTGATTGAGGTGATAGAGTTTCCAGCAGGAATATCTATAATCTTCCGAACCTGTAGGCCGCTGCTAATTACCTTGATGCCTCCAGAAATTCTGCGTACAGCAATCGACTTTGTTGTGCTGTCAGACGTGCCTTTTTGTGCGGTGAATCGGATTAACGGAGGGCTGTTCAAGAATCCGCCATCAAGGTTTACAGCGGCTTCATTCGTTGATCCGTTGTTCTTATACCGAATACCAGCAAGTGCTTTTAACTCTTGAGGGAAAGTTGTGCTTTTAGCAGTGCCACCTGTTTCGTTTGCGTATACCCTAATATTTGGGCTTGACCCTGTAAAGTTGTATTCATCGTTTCCCCCTTGATTATTCTTGATAATAACAGGACCATCATTCCATGAGAAAGACAATAGGATTTTAGAATCTACAGTAGTGCCTCCAGTAGGAAGGTTGCTAAAGTCTAACTTAATCTGGTTTGCAATCAAGTCATATTTACTCACAACAACCTCATATGTATTAGGCTTATCGTAGTAGTTTGGTGACGCTGCAACATCCATTGAAGTTAGGTTGTCATAGCCTTCTGTGTACGCTCCATAAAACAAGCGCCCTTGCGATATGGCTTGGCTGTCTGCTTTTTGAGGTACGTTATCGTAGAACTTATCTTGTACTGTGGCCGACAATCCAGTGTAGTTCGAGTCATTTCTGAATCGCACTACCTGTGTCCCAGATCCGTGTACGTTTGGTATTGTGTCAATCAAAAAGAATGCAGCATCCTTATCACCAATGCGTCCATAGACGTTGATTTCCTTTACGTCTAACTCAGAGTTCGCTACCGATATGTTGATTTGATTGTAATAGTTTCTTGCTCCAGCATCAATGAACCCGTCTTTGAGTTGAGATACAGAGACAGACAACTCAGAGTAAGGACTCAATGCGCTCTGCTCCCCATCGTAATACTCGTACTGATAAGCGAACTGAAAGTTCTTTTCAAATATATCGTTCTGAGGGTAATCGTTGTTGCGAGAGAATGTAATCGTAGGAGCAGAGAGAGGTGGCTGCTTTGCAACGGTGATGTAGTTTGTGCGTTGCTGTACAGTACCAGAGGTAAATGTAGCAGGATATCCTCCTGCTCCAGAAATGCTCTGCTCTGCCTTGGTTGCGTTTAGTTTCTTTGGCTCATTCACTCCGTCGTTGAAGTACAATAGAATGTCTCCATTGGAAAGCCTTACTACTGACGCATATACAAATCCTTCCTTAGAGAAGTTCAATACCTCGTCTTGGTATACGATATATGTTTTCTTAGAGTTCTGGTCATATCTAAACACGGTATGCGCAGAGGCGCTGTTCCAAACAAAGTAGTAAACCTGTGCTGCAGAATCATCACCAACGCCGCCTATACAGTAGTTCTGTCCAGCAGGCATTGAGCCGTTCTCTATGGTTGCTGAACGCTGTATGTTTCCCCAAGAGTTCTTCAGTACCAACGCATCTTCTTGAGCATCAATAGAAACACGGATGTTCTGTGCATCCGTCATCTCAGTTGCCTGGATTAGGCGCTCATCGTCATCTGTGTTTAGAGAGCGTGGAAGTAATTTGTTAATCGAAGCCATCTATTATGCTTTAGGGCTTAGTTTGAAGTTTCTACGGCTTGTGCTCATTGCATCAAACTTGTTGAATGACTTGAGTCTTGCGTTAGCCAAACGTCTTTCGTTGTAGTACTCTGCACGTGCGCGCTGTTTCTCTGCCATTGGCACACTGGCCTTACGCATGATTGTCTTGTAGTACATGTACGCACGTAACGCTTCCTCTGCATACACAGGGATGCATGGGTTATCAGACTTGGCAGCATCAGAGATGTATTCAAGAACCACCTGGGTGGTATCTGATAACATAGATATCTCAATACGGCCTTCATCCCAGTTGATTCTGTACTCACCCGCTCCTTGTCCTCCTCCGAGACCGTACAATCTGCCCATCGTGTTTTCGTATATGAAGTTTCTAAACACATACGAATCAAATCCAAGCAGGTAGTCTGGGATAGCGTCTGATGGTTGATCTGGTAAAAGGTTCATGTTCTTGTTCTCAGCAAACACATACACCAATCCATCGTTCCCAAGTTGACCTAACTTAATCATGTCAACAAAATCAGAGGGCAAGTCTACAGTTCCAAGAGATTGGTTCACATCAAGTAGTGTAGTCTTGACATTGTGTACCATATCAAATCCGAACTCACGGATTCCTCGTAAAGCGTATTGACGCAGCATGTAATCTGACGCGTTCGACCCGTAGTCGTCCGAGTCGATGCTCATCACGTAATCGTTAATTACTTTGTCTACTGTAACGTATGCTTGGCTCATTATCTACTTTCGTCTTTAGTGGTTTCGGTTGCGCCATATTGGTATACATCATTGTCACGCATGTTGACTCCTGCGAGTGCGCAGATTTCTGCTACGAGGTCTGTGAAGTATTGTTCTGGCAATTCAAAGTCTACACTGTTTGCGGCGTTGTAGATTTCTACACCTGCAACAGATGATGTGTAACCAAAAGATGGAGACGCAGATGTCTTTGCTCCTGTGTTTGGTGTAATACCTTGCGGTAACTTGTAGTATCTCAGATTGATTTTAGCGATGCTTGTGTTCACGTTGGGGAATACCTCTATCTGGTTTCCTATTAGTGCAACAGGGGCGTCGTCAGACGGTGCTGATAAATCGCTGTTGAGTATTCTGTCTATGTGGTCTTCGTTGTACACGAGTTGTACGATAGCCTGCTTCTGTACACCGAGAATCTTTTTGCCTATTGTGCTGATAGATATTGTGCGAGCAAAGTCGCTTGGCTTGTCTACCACTCCAGCAGTTAGGGTAAGTTCTACCTTCTTCTTTAAGGTTGATAGGTCCTCTTCTATTTGTTTAGCACGGGCGTACTGGCGAGAACCATCGAACTGCGATCTACGCAAACGGTTAGCCATCGTCATGTCATCGAACAAACGATTGAATATGTTCATCTGTGCAACGCCAGCGAACTTGTTGAATACAGCCGGCGTGATGAATCCACGCTGGTCTTTATTCGCTATATCTTTTACTGCTTTATATACTCTCTCTACACTTGCCATAACGCTTAGGCTTTACAGCAAATATACGAATAAAAAAGAGGGCCTTACGGGGCCCTCTTCCTTGTTTAACCGACTCTCATTACTATGCCTATGAAACGAGATAAAGCAAATCTACGAAAGTTTTTCTAATCGTGAAACGATTTCTTCATAAACACTTGCGCCCTTCTCTGTGAGGCAGAATCGTACCATGATATCAGTAGGGTCCTGTCCTGCAGGAACCGATATGATTAGTCGTCCGCTGTCGAACCAGTATACTCCATCTGGTTTGCCTGCTAAAATTTGGAAGTCCATCGCTTGAATGACCGCTGAACGAGTCTTTACTCGTGGGTCATCAAACATACCGATAAACTCTTTTGGATTAGCCTTAGCCTCACGCAACAACTCACGACGAATCTCAATCATCTTCTGCTCAATGTTGATGCCGAGCGCCACGGCTACAGCAAGGATTTCATCAGAGTCCTTAGTACGCACCAATGCAACAGCATCGTGTGTCAAGAATTCGTTTTCCACTTCTTGCTCTGAGTCCACGCTCTTGTCAACCAACTTAAACTTATTGCCTCCGTTGGCTGTGTTGTCTGGATGAATGTCCAAGAACTGGGCAAGATTTGGTTTGTTCTGTGGAACTGCAAGCAATCCATTTCTGAATATCACGTGCGACCTACGTGCGTTGGTGCTTTGCTCGTCCTTAAAAATGCTTGGTTCTCCTGGACAATAACGAATAGCACGAACCTTGTTGGTTTCTGCGTCGTATACTGTCGTTTCTGATTTTAGTTTGAATACAATGCCGCCGCCAAAAGGAACCTCATATACCTTCTGGGCAGGGGCCTCGCTCTTTTTCTGAATCACACTGTACCCTTTTTTGGGTGCAGTCTTTTTTGCTACTGGTGCAGCCTTTGCTTCTGTTGCCATTTTAATGAAATTAAATAATTAAAAAAAGGAGAGGGGCAACGCCCCCCTCCGTAGGATATGTCTGTTATTCCTTGATTAGGATGTGCTGGTTAGCAGCACGAGTAACCAATGCACACTCAGAGCGGTAGTTGAACTGTAGGCTATCCTCGTTAGTGTTGTTCACACCCAAGATAGAACCTGTCATCCAGTGCTCCATTTCACGAGAGTATCCGTTAGTGTCTTTGTAGTTCAACTCCAAAGCAGCGGCACGGTTGCCGGTCTTAGGATCAACTACAGTAGTCAACGGAATCATCGCACCCAAGTAGTCAGAACCACTCAACAATGTTGGGTCGTTCAACAATTTCCAAGAGTGCTTGTGGAATGTGTAACCACCACGCTTGAATGAATCGAAGCCGAGTTCAGAACCACGACCACCGAATGCACTGATACCAGAAGTAACGTCAGTGAAACCTGCAGCACCGTTCAATGACGCAACCATGTCGTCAATTGCTAATGCTTGAGCAGTGTTCACGTACATTGCGTATTCTGGAGCAGCACCTTGCTTGTCGAGTTCTTCAATCAAGATGTCCATTTCAGTGAAGTCATTGATTTCACCATTCTGAACGATACCACGATCCTCGATAGCGGCGAAGTAACCTTCACCTGCTGTTGGTAGGCCACCGATGTTGGTAGTTGTGATACCGTTACCGATAGTTTGTCCCAACAACAACATCATCTCACGCTTGTCTAAGAAACGAGCACGAGTGTCCATCTCGCCCTTCACGTACCAACGGTAGTCACCGTTACCCACGTTAACCCAACCAATGTTAGTTGCTTGAGAACCTGTAACCTTGAACACCTCTTTGATGATGCTGTATGCATTGGTGCGCTTGATTACGTTTGATTCCAAGTAACCGCTGTTCTGGTCAGATCCTTGAGCGAACAAGTTACCGATTACAGGAAGGTTGTAAGAACCAGTCGCTGCAGTAGCACCGATGTTGCCATTCAAGATTTCAACAGTGTAAGATGCTGTAGCGTTGTGAGCGATTTCACCTGTCGGAGAAATTGCAGTTACAATACCACGAACATTACCGTCCCATAGTACTACGTCGTTCAAACGCAATACAGAAGCATCGCTTGTTGCTTTAGTTAGTGTCAACGTAGTAGCAGTAGTTGCTGCTGTCGCTGCCAATGATACTGTAGCATAAGCGTGCAAACGAGTTTCTTCCCAGTATTGAACCTCATCGGCGGTACCGCTTGCGCGTACGGCGCCTGTAAGGTTTAGGAACCCCGTTAGACCACCAGAGATTTGCTGGTAGCCGTATGTTTTGACCAATTGGTCACGATTGTCTGGCTTGTTGATTTCATCAATGAAATCTGCCAATGACGTATACTTAGTCGGGTCTAACCGACGAAAGACAGCATCCTTGCTGTCATTGTACACCGGAGGTGCTGAAGATGTTGCCATGTCTAATAATTTTTATAGCAGTTATTTTAAAAACATTTGTGGACGTCCTAACGCATCAAGTACTTGTTGCGCTATTGAATCCTGCTGACTTGGTTGAGTGTTAGACTGTGGACTCTGAGGGTCAATGTTTGCTGCACGCTCAACGATGTTACGTTGTCCATCGCTAAGACCCTGTTGGTAAATGCTCTGAAGAATGTTCGGAAGGTTATCCGTTACAGTCCTGTGCATGTTCCAAAGGTCGTGGTCCCATTCTCCCTGGTTGTCTACGTATCTATCAAAGAACGAAGTCATGTCGCTGTTGGATTGCGCCAATTCATTTCGATAATCCTGTGATACACCAAAGTTGAACGAGCGTCCGTTAGGTAAGTCGAAGGCAATTTCGCCTAACTCCCCGAGTGAACGTGAGTTCGATTGCATCCAAGTATCGTCGAAAGGATTTGGTTCCTCCTCGGCTTGGGTTGAAGACTGAACAATAGGAGTGGTGTAATCATTACGAAGTTCACCAATACTTTGTCTTGCCTTCTCTGCGTCAATCTTTAACTGAAGGTTTGCAAGTCTAACTTCTTCATCGCTATAGATAGAGTCATCAGTTCGGTACTTAGAGTTGATAAGTAAATCAATCTCGTCGTTACCTAATGATGGATATTCACTCGCCATGTGTACACGCATTGCAGTACGATCGTCCATTTCAGACGGATCTAATGACTGATAGCGGAACCAATCTTCCGGTGAACGTCCTGTCTTAGCGACAAAATCAGCAATGACTTGAATCCGTGGGTCAACGTCTTGCGCAGTTATAGTATCGGGCTCAATGGATTGCTCGGTAGGTCCTTCCGCTGCTTCACTTAGGGCCTGGAAGAAATCCTCTAATCCCGATTGGGTTTCATCTTGTAAAGAACTTTGCTCCTGTTGTACATTGGGTTGTACATAATCCTGTACGTTTTGTACATCCTGTTGTACAGGAGCGGTTTCTTGTTGAACCTCTTGTTGTTGAACTGGTTGTTGCTCAACTGGTGCGCTCGGTTCTGGCGCTGTAGTTTGCTGAGGTTCTACTGGTGCTTGTTGCACTGGTTGTGCCTCTTGTGTTGGTTGTGCATCCTGCGTGGGTGGGGTATCTGAGATACTAAACCCAGCGTCCTGGATTGCTTGTTCCATGCTTGATTCTACATTGTTCATTTCAAAAAAATTTAACTGATTGTTGCAAAATTAAAAAACAATTACTACGTTTATGGCAGTGAAACATTTAACCGATTTACTATGAAACATTTCATTTTAAGCCTATTACTCCTGTCTGGAGTAGTAGCAAAAGCACAAAGCAAGTGGCCCACAATAACGAAGGGCGACACTACATTCTACCTATTAAAAAACGATGACGTAGGTGTTGTTGATGAATTCGTGTATAACATGGAGTCCATGGGCCTCACTATGATTCACGGGTTTACGTATAGCCTTTACTTCAACGAAACAGACAGCATGGTATACGGGTATCCGCTTGAATATCAAAACCCTCAAATCGGGGTGTCATACCCTTACGAAAAGCACGTGTATAATTACGACTACAGAAACACCGAGGCACACAAAGCCGTAATGAGGAAATCTCTAACGGTGTTTGGCAGAAAATATGACTAAACAAAAAAGGGAGGCATCAGCCTCCCTTTCTTTTTGTTATCTCCCTGCACTTCCCTGTGCAGCATAGCCTCTATACTGGTTGAATATATCTGTACCCAACTCGTTGTTTAACATGTCGATGACAGCGTTTCTGATGTTTTCGTCAGTGTTAATCATTGCATCGGCCTGTGCTTGATCAAAATTCGGACCGAGCATAGATTCGATTATCCTGTCACCGTACCGGTTTCTTAGGTTGTACTCGGCAATTTCTGGTGCGTACTGAGAGCGTAATTGTCTATCACGTGCTTCTTCTTTTGTTTCTCCTCCACGAACGTCTCTGCCTCCGAAACCACCCTTTTTATTGCGGGTGGAATTTAACTCTCGTTCATACTGTTCTTGAGCAATCTCCATGGCATCTTTAAGGATGTAATCAAACATTTCACGACCTTTCACCATATCTGGAGTATGGAAATCTGGACCACCGTATTCGCCCATTCCTGTTCTTAGATACTCTTCAGCAGTCATCGCATTTGCACCGCCGCCCATCGCGTCGCTCAAATCGAATTTGTTCGATTGATTAATTGCCTGTAAGATTTGCTGCATGCTTGGAACTATACCAGTATAAACATCTGTTGTGCCTGTATTAGCCAATCCACCACGATGTTGTTGACCAGTTGCGTCTGTATAAGTTAAGTTACTTGCACGAACATCTCTTGCTATTTGCTCGGGAATTGCAGGTGTATAGTTCGGACTGTTTGATCCTATACCATACATCATTCCGTTTACACCTTCGTTGCCACCTGCTGGTTTTGCAGCATTTGGATTCATAGGAGTGTAGTCTTGATAGTATGCTGGAAGATTTGCATCTCTTGTGCTCTGCGTTGTTCTATCCCAGTTTACTGGCTCGCGATCATAACCTGCTTCTTGCCAGGCTTGCTTCGCTGTTTGGCGTGCTGGTGCTTCTTCCTTTTTACCGAAAAGACGGGCAAGAAGACCTCCTGGTCCGTTCTGTCCGCCGTTTGCGTACATAGTGCCGCCCGCACGATACTTCTTAGCGACACCGCCGCCTGCATAAGTATTCTTAGCACCCGGAACCGCTGTTCCTGGCATTCCGAGTTTTGATTTATTTACAGCCATGCCTTCGGCTGCCATGCCAAGGTATTTCCTGGCCATCTTTGCTTGAGCAGGATCATTCAATAGAGCCTTGAGGAGCCCGCCGTTTGCGTACATTGACTGTAGTTTCTTGTTCATATCTAAATGATTTGTATTGCAAATCTACGCAATACGGATTATTGTTTTAAGAGTGAATCACTTCCTGTACTTCTTCACCTTCTTCTTTATCTTATCTGGCTGAGCAACGAACTGCTTGCCCTTTCTGTTACCCTCTGCTTTGGCTCTGTTTGTAGCAGCCTTTTCAGCAGGGGACAGTGCTTTCCATGCGGCGTCTGGTAGGTAGCGCTTCTTTCCCTCTGACTTACTTCCGTCTGAGGTTCTCCACTTTTGCTTGGTCCACTTCTTTAGTGACTCCTGTGATTTCTTGAGCGCCATTAGTTTGTGTATCCGCCTCCTGCAGCCTTGTACTCTTTTGCAAGCATCTGGGCTTTACGTGCAGACCACTGACCAGGCTTACCGCCCTTGCTTCCTGCTTTGATTTTCTCAAACAGACGCTTGCGCATTCCTGGTTTCGTGTAGTTGCCTGCTTCGTTTACCTTAGAGCGATACTTCTTTGCCATTACCACTTTACTTTATTAGCCCAGTAAGCAGCAGACATCTTTCCTTTCTTGATGTTCTTAGCGTGGCGTGCCTTGAATGATGCGCGTTTCTTCGCGCGAGCACCAGTAGGATTAGACTCTGTTACAGTGTCTGCACCCTGCTCTCCAAAGCGGATTAATTTCACTTTGTCACCTTCTTTAGCGGCCACTACATGTGACTTCTTCGGGTGATCTGGTGTGCGCTTCGGCTTGTTGAATCCCTTCAACCCGTGACGCTTTAGAAAATTTGCATACTTACTCTTTGCCATAAAGCAAATATAAGAACTTTACCTCAGCCTTGAACCCCCGGCCCATAGTACCAATGACTTACGAAGCCCGGATGTAACTGGTGTGACTCTGTGTAATAGATACGACGGGAACACTATCACGGTTCCTTTCATGTTAGGTGTTGTTGTGTGATCAGATCCCATCTTCAAATGCAACTCCCCGCCCTCGTACTCAGACGGGTCACTCAACTGCACCACGAGCGATACCTTTCTTAAAGCCAATTCACGTGGACCTATGTCTACGTGCCACCCATAGAACCCCTCCTCTGTACCGTCGTACTCTGTGTATTGGATAGAGTCTGTTAGACCATGAAGGTCGAAGTTCCACATAACATCATTAGCCTCTGTAATGCATTCCATCAACCTGTCGTACAACCAGTGATGTCTGTGCATAGGGTTATTGAAATCATCGGTAGCGCTAATCCATTTAATGTTTGACTTTCTGTATTTGCGCATCTCCTCCTGTCCTGTATCATTCGCAATGGTTGCTGCTACATAAGGTATAGGTTGAATCATCTCTGTGATATCGTCCAACTCCTCCGGAGTAAAAGCATTTTCAAAGAAGTACCAACCAGTCATATCTGGTTGCTTGTCTGGTGGGAAGTATGGTATTAAATTCATGACTATGGTTTATTACAAAATGAAACAAGTATATATCTCTTACCGCTGTATACAGGGCGGCCTCCGTGTCTATGTGTTACTTGACCTGGATGTATAGTGATGTGACCTACCTCACCCACATGTGTTTTCTTTTGGTTGTAGAAATATGTACCACCACCAGTGAAGTCCTTGTTTAGTGTAAGCACAGAACTAATCACCGCATTGTCATGGTGTAAGTCCAGGTGACCCTGGGTATCTGTCGTGTACTTAATCATGAAGTTTTCACTGGTCATATTCGCCCAGTGTTTACCGTGCAAATCCCACCTGTGAATCGCCGCAGGGAACACCCATTCATGTAGCACCTTTTTGTATATCTCCTCGTATCCAAAAGACGATATAAGAGTATCCACTGTTGGATAGAAGTCATGTCTCTTTTCTTGCCAGTATGCTTTCTTTTCTGCCTCATCAATAAGCAACTCACAGAACTCCTCGGTAAACAGAGGGAATGATATCACATCAGTAATAGGTTCTTCTATAATCATATCCCACGCCTTTGTCTTAGCGGCGGGGTGTATCCATCTGTCAATCCACTTGCTCCATTGACCCGACTTGAATATCTCTGTGTTTACTGTAGATTGTGTTCTGCTTGTTAGGTCATTAGATGTCTGAGACGCAATATGTTTCTTTAGGGAAAGTGCCTTTGTGTCTCTCGTCACCCAGTCCCAGTCTCCCCTTGGGTGTCTTACATAGGTTGCTGGTATAAACTCGTCTGGAGTTGTGATGTAGTTCTGGAAGTTGTGTTGTGTAAAAGATAGTGCGCCCGCTCCTGTGACCATGTATGCGTGTAGGTTGTAAGAGTATCCAGGCACCACAAGGTCTCCTCTATCTTCCTGATCTGGAGCCATAGGAGTACGGCCCAAGTAAATCATGTGCCACTCATCTGTTGGTGGTATGATGCTCTCGTCAAGTTTGTCCGTGAAGTAGAAGTCCTCCTCGAATATAACCGCAACATCTACTTTGTCTTCAACCACTTTCTTCCAAGCATTTAGGTGCGCAAGTCCGCATCCCATCTCGCCCACTGTAACTGGTTGGTTCCACCATTTGTTGTCGCTGTCTATTGCCCATCCGTCATGCGGGTGCCATTCATAATCATTGAATGTACGAGCGTCTACGCCTGGAATTATTTCGACCTCACAGTCAATACCCCCTTCTAATATTCTTTGCTTGTACTTTTCCAACGCCTCGGCACTGGTGTCCATTGAAATTACATATGCCTTATCTATCATGGTAACCGCTTTAGGTATATCTATATTCTGAAATAACGTCATCCATTCTTCCATTACGTTGCTCCAATCTCTTGATTGTATGTACTCATCGACAGGATTCCAGTCTTGTATGTTCATATGGAATTTACCAAGCGTCTCTCTTAATCCTGCTATTGGATTGACTAATGGCTTAACGTGATGTGCTAACATCTCAAGCGCTGTTATACAATAGGTCTCCTTGTATTGGGTTGGGTAGTACCATGTTTCCATTCGTGACAGAAGACTGTATAAATCTTTTGCAGATAGATTGCCGTGGTACACAACATTGTCCATCTTCTCCACACGCTTTGCATAGTACTTCTCGTAGTACTCGACACCGTAAGATGGTGTAGCAATATGAAGCGTTCCTTCAATGTATCCTTTCTGGAAGTCATCGAGAACAAGAGATAGTCCTCGCTCTGCATGTGAGGTATATACGTATGAATCCTTTTCTTTTTCCGCAGGCTTTTCGATAAGCGTTGTGTCTATACCGTTGCCTATAACCACAACCTTGTCTTCATCTATATCGTACCCCTCGTTGGCTAAGAAGTATTTCTTGTGCCACTCTGTTAGGCACACAATCTTTTCTGTATGATTGTATGTGGATTGGATTTCTTCATCATCCATTCGTTCTCCTTTGAACCAGTAGTGAGGTTCTTCGTTGTGCAGCCAGAAAATCTTTATAGTATTCTCTGATATGTCTGTGTAGTATTGGAGGTAATGAAGATACGAGACGCCTATTAGTACATCTATTTCTGGCAAGATATCATCACCAAGTGGCGTGTAGTATACATCCCCAGCACCTATGTACTTGTTGTGTTTACGATTCACATTACCAACCACATAGACCTGGTGTCCGGATATGGCGAGTTGCTTGGATAGATTTATGATGCACTGTTCAGTGCCGCCTAATCCACTGGTGTCTGAATCCCAGGGTTCGGCATAGTAACCTGCGTGAAAGACGATGTTCATTTAATGATACGTATTGAATTGAATTTGTACCAATAAAGATACGTTATCTAATCCGTCTTTGCAATTCTCGAATAGACTCTGTATGTACCGTTGCTAAGTGTATCTATATGAGCAACAGCGCTGGAGCGATCAGAGAATGTCTTTGCATTAGAAGCATCATCATCTCTCGCCCAGGTTCCATCATCTAAAAGAATGTCGCTGGTTACAATATCCTGTATGTAGTAACTTTCTGTCGTTGCCATTATGATAGTCTTGTAATACTTAATCCTCTGTACACGCCCGCTGTTTGTACTGTATGATTCCAAGAACCGTCAAGAGCATTCCCCGCTGTTAGTTGGAATTGGTTTCCGTATGTTGCGTGGAACATAACACAACAAGTCAACGAACTAAACTCTCCATAGGTATTGTATCTGAAGTATTCATAAGCAGCAGAGCCATCAACATTTGAAGCACTACCTCCAGATCCCTTCAAGTAGAATCCAACACAGTTACGTGCAGCAAGATTGTTTTTAAGCGTAACAGCGTACGTCAACAAGTATGTACCAGTCGCTCCAATGTTAATTGTGTTACCTCCGGAGATTGTGATATTATCGCCAGCATTTGTTTGGGTAATCGAAACAGTGGCTTGGTTGGCAGAAATGGTTTGAGTGTCCACTGTACAAGTACAAGGATCATATCCCGTACCATTCGTACCCGCAGGACCAGTTGGACCTGTGCCACCAGCCTCACCCTTCTGGCCCTTAGCGCCATCTAAACCAGATGAACCTCCATCACCCTTCTGACCCTTCTGGCCTTTATCACCCTTAGAACCAGGAGTACCATTCGTACCATTTGTACCGGCCTCACCTTTTTGTCCTTTAACGCTTGGTCCTGGAGGGCCGGCTGAACCGTCATCTCCTTTTTGTCCCTTCTGACCTTTAACTGAAGCGCCAGCATCACCCTTGTCCCCCTTAGAGCCAGGAGTTCCGTTGGTACCATTTGTACCCGCTTCCCCCTTCTGGCCTTTAACGCTTGGTCCCGGAGGTCCTGCACTACCGTCATCACCCTTCTGTCCTTTTTGTCCTTTTACTGAGGCACCGGCATCTCCTTTGTCTCCTTTAGAACCAGGTGTTCCGTTCGTACCGTTCGTACCCGCTTCACCTTTCTGTCCTTTTACAGAAGCACCCTGTTCTCCTTTTTGTCCTTTCTGGCCCTTACCTCCAGCAGGTCCTTGGATGTTACCACTCTGAACCCAGGAAGAACCGTTCCAATAATAAACATCCCCGCTACTGGTATCGAGATATTGATCGTCTCTGTTTGTTCCTGGTGAAGATGGTGCACCACTTGCTGATGTCCATTGAGAACCCTCTTGCCCTGTTTGACCCTTGTCACCTTTCTGACCCTTGTCTCCCTTTGAACCAGGTGTACCATTAGAACCGGCCTCACCCTTCTGGCCTTTAACCGAAGCGCCTTGGTCTCCTTTTTGTCCTTTAACAGAGGCGCCCTGGTCTCCCTTGGCTCCCTGTTCACCCTTCTGTCCTTTAACAGATGGGCCGGGAGGACCGCCTGGGCCGTCTTCACCCTTCTGTCCTTTAGAACCAGTGTCACCTTTCTGACCCTTGACTGAGGCTCCCTGGTCACCCTTGGCTCCCTGTTCACCCTTCTGTCCCTTAACAGATGGCCCAGGAGGACCGGCTGAACCGTCGTCTCCTTTTTGACCTTTAACTGAAGCGCCTTGGTCTCCCTTCGCTCCTGCTTCACCTTTTTGTCCTTTGACGCTTGCACCCTGATCACCTTTCTGACCTTTGTCACCTTTGACCGACGCACCCTGTTGTCCTTTCTGACCCTTAGACCCTTGAGGTCCTTGGATATTACCAGTACTGTTCCAAGTGGTTCCGTTCCACTCGTATACCTCACCATTATCTGTGTCAAGATATTGGTCACCTGCATCTACACCAGGTGATGACGGAGCGCCATTGGATGAAGTCCATTGTGAACCTTCTTGTCCCTTCTGTCCTTTGTCACCCTTCTGACCCTTCTGACCCTTTTCTCCTTTTGAACCAGGTGTACCGTTAGAGCCAGCCTCTCCTTTTTGTCCTTTAACCGATGCACCTTGTTCACCCTTCTGACCCTGTTCACCCTTCTGGCCCTTAACCGATGCACCTTGTTCACCTTTTTGACCTTTCTGTCCCTTAGCACCACCAGGTCCTTCGATGTTCCCTGTCAAGGTCCAGGCGCCGCTCTTGTATTCGTAAACGTCACCATTGTCTGTATCCAGGTACTGGTCACCTTCGTCAGCAGATCCACTTGGAGGACCCGATGCAGATGTCCATTCGCTTCCTGCTTCTCCCTTTTGTCCTTTGTCTCCTTTTTGACCCTTCTGTCCTTTGTCACCAGAGGTTCCTTTCTGACCCGTCTCACCTTTCTGTCCTTTGTCACCAGAGGTTCCTTTCTGACCAGTGTCACCCTTCTGGCCCTTGACAGATGCACCTTGTTCACCCTTCTGGCCCTTGTCTCCTTTAACAGAGGCTCCCTGGTCACCTTTCTGTCCGGTATCTCCTTTCTGACCTTTTACCGAAGCACCTTGTTCCCCCTTCTGTCCCTTTGCTCCAGCGGGTCCTTCAATATTGCCTGTGCTATTCCATGTAGTGCCATTCCATTCGTAGACCTCTCCGTTATCTGTGTCAAGATATTGGTCCCCTGCTTCGCTTCCAGGAGATGTTGGTGCGCCTGATGCTGAACTCCACTGGGAACCTTCTTGGCCTTTCTGACCCTTGTCTCCCTTAGAACCTGTATCTCCTTTCTGACCTTTATCTCCCTTTTGACCTTTGTCACCCTGGTCTCCCTTTTGTCCTTTTACGCTTGCACCTTGTTCTCCCTTCTGGCCTTGTTCTCCTTTTTGACCTTTAACGCTTGCGCCGTCTTGTCCCTTCTGACCCTTGTCGCCTTTGGCTCCTGTAGGCCCTTCGATATTACCTGTGTTTGTCCAAGCCCCAGACTTGTACTCATAGACATCGCCGTTGTCAGTATCAAGGTATTGGTCTCCTTCGACACCAGATATGGCTGGAGCACCAGAAGCAGAGGTCCATTGAGAACCTTCTTGTCCCTTCTGACCTTGTTCTCCTTTTTGTCCCTTCTGACCTTTATCGCCCTTATCTCCAGTAGTACCTTTCTGACCCGTGTCACCTTTCTGACCCGTGTCACCTTTCTGTCCTTTAGAACCAGTGTCACCTTTTTGTCCGGTGTCCCCCTTCTGACCCTTGTCTCCTTTATCTCCAGTAGTACCCTTATCTCCTTGCTCTCCCTTTTGTCCCTTGTCCCCTGTGTTGCCTTTCTGACCTTTCTCACCTTTAGCACCTCCTGGTCCCTCGATGTTTCCAGTACTATTCCATGTGGTTCCGTTCCACTCGTAAACCTCTCCGTTATCCGTGTCTAAGTATTGGTCACCGGCTTCACTACCAGGGGATGTAGGTGCACCAGATGCAGATGTCCATTGAGAGCCTTCCTGTCCCTTTTGACCTTTGTCACCCTTTTGTCCTTTATCTCCTTTGTCGCCTTTTACAGATGCTCCGTCCTGTCCCTTTTGTCCTTTCTCTCCTTTAGCACCGGCGGGTCCTTGTATGTTTCCTGTTTGAACCCAGGCACCCGTCTTATATTCATAGACATCACCGTTGCTTGTATCGAGGTATTGGTCACCTTCGTCAGCAGATCCACTTGGAGGACCCGATGCAGAAGTCCATTCACTACCTCCTTCACCTTTCTGGCCTTTGTCACCCTTCTGGCCTTTATCTCCTTTCTGGCCCTTGTCTCCTTTCTGACCATCATCACCCTTCTGACCATCATCACCCTTCTGTCCTTTAACGGAAGCGCCTTGTTCTCCTTTTTGTCCTTTAGGTCCTTGTATGTTTCCTGTATTAACCCATACGCTACCATCCCACTCATACACATCCCCGTTGTCTGTGTTTAAGTATTGGTCATCTCTGTTTGTTCCTGGGCTTGACGGAACGCCAGATGCTGAGGTCCATTGAGATCCCTGTTGACCGACTTCGCCTTTTTGACCTTTGTCTCCTTTATTTCCCTTCGGGCCAACATCACCTTTGTCGCCGAGTTCACCCTTTTGTCCCTTGTCGCCTTGGTCGCCTTTGTCTCCGGTGTTTCCCTTATCTCCAGTGTCGCCCTTCTGTCCTTTAACAGAGGCACCATCCTGGCCTTTTTGTCCTTTCTCGCCTTTAGGTCCGAGGATACTTCCTGTGGAACTCCATGCACCACTACGATATTCATATACTTGTCCGGTGGTTGTATCTAACCACTGGTCTCCTTCACCGGCAGATCCAGTGGGTACACCTGCGGCAGATGTCCATTCACTACCATCATCTCCCTTTTCGCCTTTAGGTCCTACATCGCCCTTATCGCCGAGTTCGCCTTTTTGTCCTTTGTCGCCTTTAGAGCCGGTATCACCCTTCTGCCCAGTCTCGCCTTTCTCGCCTTTCTCGCCACGGTCACCCTTGTCCCCGGTATCTCCTTTCTGACCTTTGTCTCCCTGGTCTCCTTTAGAGCCAGTATCTCCCTTCTGACCAACCTCGCCTTTCTGGCCCTTGTCGCCATCAATTCCCTTTTGACCCTTTTCTCCTTTAGGACCAGCCGGACCAAGGATACTGCCAGTAGGTGTCCATGCGCCGCCTCTGTATTCATATACTTGGCCAGTAGTTGTGTCCAGCCATTGGTCGCCCTCGTCCGCTGTTCCCGTTGGTGTGCCTGCGGCAGATGTCCACTCGCTACCGTCTTCTCCTTTTTGTCCCTTTGGACCAACGTCTCCCTTATCGCCGAGTTCTCCCTTCTGGCCTTTATCACCAGTAGTACCCTTGTCACCCTGGTCTCCTTTAACACCTATCTCACCTTTCTGACCTTTCTCCCCTTTGTCTCCGTCACTTCCTTTCTGACCCTTGTCTCCCTTAGCACCTGTAGGTCCTTGGATGTTTCCTGTCTGGGACCATGCACCGCTCTTGTATTCCCATACGTTACCTGTATCGGTATCTAAATACTGGTCGCCTTCCTCTTCGTTTCCAGACAGTGTTGGGTCTCCCGATGCGGACTCCCACTCATTTCCTCTTTGGCCTTTCTGGCCTTTATCTCCTTTACTACCAGTGTCTCCTTTACTACCAGTGTCTCCCTTTTGACCCTTGTCGCCCTTGTCACCAGTATCCCCTTTATCGCCTGTTATTCCCTTGGCTCCATCGGTTCCTCGTTCACCTTTCTCACCCTTGTCTCCGGTAGAACCTTTATCTCCAACTTCGCCCTTTTGACCCTTATCACCGGTATTACCTTTAGAGCCTTCTTCACCTTTCTGACCCTTATCACCAGTGTTTCCTTTCTCTCCTACCTCTCCTTTCTGTCCTTTGTCACCAGTGTCACCTTTATCTCCGGTGTCGCCCTTATCTCCAGACTGACCTTTATCCCCGGTAGAGCCCTTGTCTCCGGTGTCTCCTTTGTCTCCGGTACTTCCTTTCTCTCCAGTGTCGCCTTTATCACCAGTGGCTCCTTTGTCGCCGGTGTCGCCTTTGTCTCCAACTTCTCCTTTCTGACCTTTATCGCCGGTGTCTCCCTTAGAGCCTGTGTCACCCTTGTCTCCTTTGTCACCAGTGTCACCCTTGTCTCCGGTAGTTCCTTTTTCTCCGGTATCACCTTTAACTCCTATTTCGCCCTTTTGTCCTTTCTGACCTTTGTCTCCAGCAACACCCTTGTCACCAGTATCGCCTTTGTCCCCTTGGTCTCCCTTGTCACCAGTATCGCCTTTAACGCCTATCTCGCCCTTCTGTCCCTTAGAACCCTTATCGCCAGCAACACCCTTGTCACCAGTCTCTCCTTTTTCTCCCTGATCACCCTTGGCTCCAGTGTCACCTTTCTGTCCGTCATCACCTTTCTGACCGACTTCTCCTTTCTGTCCTTTGTCTCCAGTAATACCTTTGTCACCAGTGTCTCCCTTTTCACCAGTATCACCTTTCTCGCCAGTATCTCCCTTTTGTCCGGTATCACCTTTCTGACCTTTGTCACCTTTGTCTCCAACTTCTCCCTTGCTACCCTTGTCTCCAGTCTCTCCCTTCTGACCTTTGGCTCCGACAAATTGTTTGATTGCTTTGTTGGTTACATTTACCGTAGACTGTTCCGGGACCTGGAAATCAAATGTTTTCCCGTCCTCGGTTGTGATGTCTACGCTAATTGCACCAACCTGGGTTACGTCTATATTTATGCCTTTTTCAGCCATTAGTTTTCTACGATATCTTGTACTACATCAAATGTTCCATACAGCCATGTGCTAACTGTACTGTCCGCTGTTAGTGTTGCTTGTACTCCGTATACATAAGTACCTGCATCCACCTCCATGTTCGTTGAAGTGATTGTAATAGTCAAGACACCTTGGTCAGTTCCAGATATAGAGATGTTGGAACTACTGATAACAAGAGGTCCGTTGTCATACTCACGGACTTCCATCTTGTATGTATAATTAGTAAGGTCAATTCGCTGACCGTCTTTGTCTGAGATGTTTACTTCCAGAACGAACGTGTCTCCTCTACGGCAACAGATGTTAACCTTTGCCGCAGTGTTGAGGTTTACGTTTGAAGATGACCCACACGAACATGGGCTTGATGAGCATGAGCAGGACATTCTATGATACTGTTAGGTTAGTTACTACGTCTTGATCAAGCGGTGGGCGTTGCCCTTGGCGCTGTGCTATAAGTTTACTTTGCGCCAACGCTTGTTTGTCTATTCTTTGGTCTTTGCGTTTCTCCGATTCAGCATCAGCCATCATACGGTTACCGCTTTCTATTTGTTGCTCGACTACACCGTACTCTCCTTTCATCTTCTCGATTTGGATTTTGTACTGGTACTCGAGTTCAATCAACTGCGCTTTGACTTGTGCCTCTAACTGAATGCGCTGTGCTTCTATCTGTGCATCCATTTGTTTCTTCTGCATCTCCATCTGTGCTGCCATCTGGGTCTGCTGAGCATTTACCTCCGCTGTTACTTGTGCTTGCTGCTGGGCTTGTTCTTGCTGCTGCTTGATTCGTTTCTTTCTGCGAACAACCAAGAGTCTTTCAGCCTGCTCAACGTCTTTGATTTGACGAATGGCAATCGCATCTTCAAGATCAATTTCTCTTTGTCCAAGTGCAATCTGAATGTTTTGTTCAAGGTATTGTTTATCTGTATCGTTCATCTCGGTAACAACCATAACACCAAAGTTGTACATGGCCAGGTTGTCAAATGAACTTAGAACAGCCATGTTGGTCTCGCCAACAGCGTTCGTATAAACTTTGTAAAGGATACTCTCTGGTGGAATAACCTGTAGACAGCGTACAATATCATCACATACTTTTTTGTACAGAACCATAGCGGCATTCGTAATATCGAATATCGCATTGTTACCTGCAGCCATCGCCATCTGGTTTACACCTACGAGTGCTTCTCCTTTTGGTGTAGAGCCATCCATTACCTCGTTAATACCTGTAGCATCTCTAATCATTCCGAGGTAGTGATTGTATAGCGCTACCAGTTCCTGGATGTTACGAATACGATTTCCGATTTCTCGAACAGGAGGGTTTTGGAATCCTCCTTCTGGATTCTTGCTGCGGTAATAGAACACACCAGTTTGTTCATAGATGTCCTGGATTTCTAACGGTTGTAGTTCTCCGCCACGTCCAAGTTGCACGTTCTCTAATCCTTCAATATCAATGATGAGTCCATCTGGTTTTGCTTTCGCAATAGACTGTTGAAGTTTCAAGTGTGTGATCTGGAGCATGTCGGCAAATCCGATAACAGAGGATACCATTGACTTAGGTATCATTCCACGGATGTTAGTTGCGACAATGCTGTATGATAAACGTGCACGTGAGATATCGTGTACGTTCTTAGGAATGTTCTTCTTAGGTCCGTAGTTGAAGATGTGCTCTGTGCCTGTGATGTACGAACCACCATATACAGTTGCGTTCTTCATGTACACCGCCTCTCTGTTGTATACAGATTGCTGAGGTGCATTGTACTCGTTACCCTTGTAGTAGAAACCAATGTTACCGTATGCTGATTCTTTCTTCTCGTAGATGATGTCATCAACAGACATGTATTCAAAGTCCAGGATTTCAATCTTGTACTCGTCGTATCCTTGACGGTATCTGGTTCCTGGTCTGTCGTAAGTATACCCAGTGGTAGAGAACTGTGTAGGGTTATTACCGTACTTATTCATTACCGTCTTGGCAATCTCCTCATACTGCGCTTCAGTGAACTGGTCACCAGCAATACGCTTCAAGTCCATAATCGTGATGTACTTAAAGTGTCCAGCGTAAGTGAGTTCTGTGAAGTTCGGATCATCCGTGTAGTTGTGGATAAACTTCTTTGGGTCTACATACTCTTCCTTGATTCCGTAGTTAGGGTCGTTGCTTCGTTTAGCAACACCCATACCAAGAGTGGTCAAGTCTTCGACACAACGACGATAGATAGATTGATTGAAGTCGTTCCACTTCAATGTCATCTCAGTAGCAATCTGCGCAGAGATTTCTGCGTCCGTCTTGATGTTAGTGTCCAGGAATATCTCAGTCTCTTCTGGAGTTTCTGGAAGTTGTGATGGGTCTTGTTTTACATTAAGGCCAAGTGACTTAGCCTCTTCAATCATATCGCGATTCTCAATACGCAATACTGTAGCATTCTTTTTCTTGTCCTTCTCTGATTTAGAGAGTGGGTCAATAGCCTCAATCTGTGGGTATGGTTCTTTGGATAGAATCTTGTTTACAACAATCTTTACAAACTTAGGAACGATGGGCACTGGCGTGTAATCCAGTGTTAGTAATGTTCCATCTCCGTTGTTGTTTTCAAGGGAGTTTAATATTTGTCTATAGATTGATGTGTCCTGCGTTCCTTGTGCGTAATCTCTACAGCGCTCGAACTCGCTGTTTCTTCTCCCATACAGAGAGTTTTGATAGTCACTACCAATCCATTGAGCAAACATGGCCTTCGCATATGATAAGCCATATTCTTTAGACATCTTCTCCTGTACCGGTGCTAATGGATCAGGAAAGGATGACTGTCCGTTTTTGTATTCGTTGTCCATACTCAAGATTGCTACTCATGCAAATATACCTCTTATTATCTTCGTATAATTATCTGACCTTTACGGAAGAACTGCTTGCCAGTGAAATCGGTTTTGGGTTTCTCCGGCTTGTGTCCTTGTGCTGCAAGAAGTGCTAATCCACTTGATATAGAAAGGTCATATTTTGTACGGTCGTCTATCTTGAAATTAATCCAATCCTCCAGGGTTCTTTCAAAGTACATCTTACCAAACTCAAGAGTTTCTTCGTTCAGTCCTACGTGTGCGTGTATGTATGATTCAATAGCCTGTGCATGTGCCTGGATAACATCCTGTGAGTTTGACGGTATACCCTTGGTCTTTGTCTTGCTGCCGTATGTTGAGGTAAGGTGAGCGGGTCTGTCCAGCAAGAAATGGTCGTAACCCCTTGACTCAAAGTATCTTGCGATTCCATACTTGTTGTTCTCAATCAACACAGGGTACCCATAGAACTTAGCGGCCATCAATATATCTTCATAGAATATCTTAGCCAGGGGAGGTCGTGACGCATACTCTGCTACAAACATATTAGACGGGTAGGTCATGTTGAACTTATTAAAGAAGTGACACGCACCCTTAGACCCACGTCCATCTACAGTGGCATCAATATCATAACTATCGACACCAGCACATCCCAGCCAGTTGTTCTCTGGCTTGGTCTTGTTTCTTAAATCTACTGGGGGCATCCATGCTACTCTCCATCTCCCATTTGGATCTGGACTAAATACAACCTCACTGTCTTGTACTCCGTTTACCCAGTTGAAGTTTCCTACAACAATCGGAGAAGGATACAGGTCTTGATTGTATTCTACTTGTTCATATATCTTCTGTACATTGAACAAAGAAGCCTTGGCGCTATCTCTAAACGCCTCAGCCTCAGTGAAAGGGAACTGTCTAATTACCTCATTGAGTTCGTAAGAATCTCCTACCAGTCCTTTTCTTTCATTCTTTAGGTAAGTCTTTGCACCTATGCTTATATACTCACCCTCAAGTCCTATTACTGGTTTCTCTGGGTCATCTATCACAGGCATACCGTACACATCAAAGAACCCTTCCAGTGCATCATACGCTGGTATAAACACACCATACAGACCTGTCTTTGTTCTACCGTTGGCGTTTCTGTCGTTCACATCGCTGGAGTAATACATCTCCCGGTACTGAGTACCCCCTCGGTCCAGTGGGTTTACCGTACTCCCTACTATAGCCTTACCTACAATCTTTCTACCTACAAGCAAACAAGTGCGCTGTATCCTCCAGGCTTCTCGTATATCATTACCCTTCTCCCATTTACCTGCCTCATCCAGATACAGGATGTGTAGTTTCTCACCATCATATGCGTTGTTCGTGGTGTTCTTCCAGTTAATAATTGTGTTAAGCGCCTCTCCTCTGGAAGAAGTTTTGTTCTTCTTGGTAATGCGTTTTGAAGGCTCTCTAAAAGCGAGTTCCATCCTGGGGTTAGTAGTACCATCTTGAATAGGCTTAAAGAAGAAAGGCAGTGACTTATAGATAGGCACCACCTTCTTCATGAATATATTCTCCTGCGCATCTGATCCTGTCTTAGACATGATGCCCAGTAGTTTCTCTTTAACCTGTGTACCCTCGTTTACCAGGACGGCTGCAGACATATTGGTATATCCAGATCGACGACACTTGACGTATATCTGCCCTATACAGCGTGGGTCTGCTATACAGGCTTCAAGGTGTACGAATAGTTCCCGTTGAAAGTCGAGGTACGATGGGTATCCGATATCAATCTTACACCACTGTAGGAAAAAGTAGTGGTTTCCTGTGATGTAGGTAGGTACCCCGTTGTTGTAGAACCATACTCCATTTCTTCTTCTTTTGTATTCTTGACTAATGTATGGGGTGTGTTTCTTTCGGAATGCTTCTGGCATTTCCATCCACTCCTCCATAGAACGTATCCTTCTGAGTTCTTGTGGTAGTTCCTCTCTTACCCAGCGTTGCTCTTCCTTGGGCTTGTCATGGAACAGTATGTCTTTCTTAGCGGGTTTCTTAGGTAACTGTATAGGTAAGTCAAAGTATAGCCTTACATCTCCTTCGGTTTTGTCAGGGCATATATTGACTACAATTTCATCTTCTATTTGTACAAGTCCCGCCATTTTACTATCTTAACACTAAATTAACACCAGGACTATGAAGAAACTATTTCTATTCGTAGTGGTGTGTTTGCTTACATCATGCGCAAGTAGCGCAGGTACAGCGGGTCAAACCTGTGTCTTTGAAGACTGCAATATCGCCGCCGTACACTCACACACTACATACTGGGCTACGTACTAATAATCCCAGTAAATGAAGACTTGACTACTTGGAGTATTGCTCTGCAAATCCTCCGGAGTAGTCTCGTTCTTCTTTGATTTCTCCATCTTGCTTAAGTCCTTTAATGAGTTGCTCAAGTCTTTCTCTTTCAACAATTAGTTCTTTTGCATCGACCGCTGTTTGCTTTATGGATTGCAACTCCGCTTTTCTTTGGGAGCCACTGAGTTCCTGATCCACGGGCTTCTGTATCTCGTTAATCATGTTCTCTATCGCAATCTGCATCGCTTGCATCAAGCGCTCTGCGGTATCAATGTTGTTATACTTCTTCGACTTTGCCATGGATTGATTTCAAATATGTTCTATACAGCCTCTCTCCGTCTACTTCCATCTCGTAGTCAGCGTTCTTTCTAATCAGTACCTTGTCCCCTGGTTCCAAGCCGAGTTCTTCTAACTTAGGTGAAGACCACTTCACGTAACCAAACTTTTCCTCCGGTTCCTCTTTCTTTGGAAGAAGGTATATCACATGGTCTCCGAATTCGTATTCTTCCTCCTCTGGTTCTTCCTGGTCTTCTGGTACAAGGAAAATCCAATCGCTAAGTAACCGAATCTCTCCGGTTCTTTTGCTTTTGAATGCGTAGGCTTGTGTGGATATGGGGTCGCGATTACCATCGTAGTACACTACATAGACGTCATCGTCTGGGTCAATGAACTGACCACGCTTCTTTGTTTCCTCTAACTGAGTTGTCTCATCGGACAACATTAGGTGATTACCCCCAAGTACTACATGGTGATGAAAATACATGGTGTCTCCTACCTCTACCTCTGTTTCATATTTTGCTGGAGTAGCAACGACCTCACCGTCCATGGTTCGGTGATTGAATTCATCAAACTTGGTATCCAAATACATGGTCTCACCATTGATTTGAATGGTGTTCTTTGTTGCATTTGGCACACGAACTAAGAAGTGGCGTAACGATTTCATTCCTGTTTCAGTTCCCCTGTAGGTTTAGTGTCCCATAAATTAACAGCGATAGCAGAACGTAACCCTTTCGTTACATTTGTGACACGGTGTTCAATACCGCCGGCATCAAATATGATTAGCCTGTTGTACTTGGCTTCGATTCGTTCGGGCTCCTGATCCGTTCCTTTTGAGAATATCTCAAGGTACCCGCCCTCTATCTCCATCTGAATAGGGTAGAATACAGTTCCAACAATAGGGCTTGATAGTTCACCTGTCTCTTTCCAAAGGTTCTCGTCCTTATCCAGGTGCATGTTGAGGTAATCTGAACCTGCGTCTGGACCAAACTGTCCAGTCCAGTATTCAAATCCGTCTAATCCTACACGGTGATATGGCGAGTGGTCTCTCCATAGGTAGGTGATTAGTCGTTTCTTTAGTGAGTCCTCTGGTGAATTCCACCATCCGTCCCACCAATAGTAGTTACCGTTGTCGGCAAAGAAGTCTTTCTTGTTATACTCTATCTCCATTAGGAGATTCGTATCCTTTACGAAGTCGTCAATTACAATCATTTGAAATCACAATCATGTTCAATTAATACTGGCATATCATCTATCGTCTTCCAGAGCATGGTGCCCTCGTTCTCGTTATAGATGTATACAAGATAGCGACGAATTCCGTGTTTTACAAAACATCTTTCGTCCAGTACTATTGAGTCAATGATTGAGTCTCCTGCTCTTTGACCTACGTAATAAGCCATGGCATCCTTCGGGTTCTGCCCGATGATGATTTTTCTAATAAGTTCCATTCTATTTATTTAACCAGTAATCAATTGTCCCAGAGTCTGGTCCGTTATCTGGGTTTTGTCTATGTTCTTCAAAGCATTCAGAGACAGTGCTTGACATTAGGTCGAACTCATCTTCCATAGCCATATGCATCCCCGTCATCATCTCGTAACGATCTGGAGATTCATCTGTTTCTGGCACAAACACACCGAAGCACCACAGGGAAAGGAACTGCTCTCTGCCCCCGTACGCTTCCATGATGTCTTCTATCTCGTCTAACTTTAGTCTTATCAGTTGAAAAAATTCTGTTCTGTCTTTGTTAGTCATTAGAAACTGAGGTTTGTTCCAAGATACTCACAAATGAATGAAGAATTTTGTTCGACCGTAGTGTTGTTTGCACCGGCGTATAATCTCAACTGAACGTTATACCCGGCCAGCCCATCGCTATAGTACAGCGTACTGAACTCAGCAGTGTAGGTACCACTCTTTAGTGAGCGGAAAGATTGAGTGAGGTTGGTTGTGTTGCTGACGTCATAGATATAAATCTCAACATCGGTGTTGGTAGTGGCGGCCAGTTGCAACGAGGCAGTCAATCTATAGTATCCCGCCTTCTCGTTAATAAGGATTGAATCCCTTGGGTCACCTGCCCCGTTAGCCAAACCGAGGAAATCATCTGTGTCTGCACCAAACATCACCGAAGAAGTGGCTGGATCAGTAGAACCCGTAGCACCAGAGTCCCCGTATATCTCAGCCATTGTACCCATACTGGTTGTTGAGACCGTACTGATAGTGAATCGTGCGTTTGGTTTAGCGTACAACACCTGTGTCTGAACACCCGTAACACCTGCGGATACCGCTGTAACCAGGTCAGATTGCTCGATGTACTTATATTCGCTTGCAGATTCATCCCAGATCAGGTACTTATCATTGTTAGCAGGGCTCGTAATCTGATTGAGATTCACTGGATCATCTAACTCAACAGTGCTACCAGTGGCTGATAGTGGTGAGTTTGCAGTGATTGCCGCTGTACCAATAGGGTTTGTGTTGAGGTCACGTGTTACGATAACACCAGATGTACTCAACATCAGTGCCTTTGTAAGTGTGGTTGAGGTTGATGGTGTACCAGATATCTTAAGTTCACCTGTAGTTTCTACAGTATCGGTAGATAACTTGAGTGCAGTGTTGTTCCCAGCCCCGTCTTCTACTACCTGTTCGCTTGTAGACGCCTCTGCTGATTCAAGTTTCAACAGCAGGTTGTAGGTGTCCTTAATTTTATTTCCGCTAAGTGATGCCATATGTATTACTTTTACCTAACAAAGATACTCATATGCCGAAAAGTACTGTAAGCCGAAACAAGAAGTTCCGTGAGTTCTCCAAGATTGACAAGAAGTACATCCAGGAGAACCACCTAAAGAACCTACACAAACTGTATATAGATGCAAAGCAGAACTACAACCTGGGTAAAGCCGAGTTGGAGTTTCTAATGTTCATCTATGATCTGGAGTTCTGGACGCTGAGGTATGTAGCGGAGGCTATGGGCAAGAGTAAGAAGAAGTTATCAGACAGAGTTGTGTACCCATTGATGCGTGAGGGATACGTATACAAGCACTTTGATAAACTCACACCAAGCAATACCATGGAAGACCACTTCTTCCGTGATGAGACCAAGATGAATTACAGGGTGCGGTATGCCTTATCCCAGAAGGGCAGGCTGTTAGTTGCCAGGTATTATAGAAAGATGCGGGGTGAAGAGCGTTGGGTTACTTCTTCTTTGCACGACGAGCAGAATCCATAGCCCTATTTGGCTCACCCTTCTCGTGGGTAACCAAACGAAACGGTGCTTCTGGTGATGCTCCTTTGTGTGGTTTGTATGCACCCTTCATTAGAAAGTGACGACCACCCTCTGTCATCCAGTGGTATCCGTCTGGTGCTGGTACCTTAATGCTCTTATTTGTCTTCTTGAGTTTCATCTGCTTGTTAATCTAAGTAAGTAATAGAACCATCTGGGTTCTCTTTGTAGTATAGTCTTCCATAAATCTCTGGAGCAATAACACCTATTGCATCCTGTGCCATCGGCGCAACTCGGCGTAAATCCCACTTGTCGTAATAACTAACGTACTTTCCTTTTTCATCCTCACCGGTGCCTATTGTATAATTACCTAATACACCACCATACATACGGTTTTCGAGGGCGCCACTACCTAAAAATGGTTCGTCGTAGGGAAGGACAGGTGCAAAGTCTTCTGAAGGATTGGGTTGCAGGTTTCGTTTATGTACCATTCTATTTTTTATGTCCCGCTCAGTATACGGTGATCTGAAATAAACCGCTGAGGAATCTGATGACTGTGAGGGTTGATATTCCGAAACCTTGAGTGAACCAATTGCTTCATCACGCACTGGTTGACCCATGGATATATCCAATAAGGCTTGGCGCTCTCTCAACGCTTCGTCACCAAAATCATAAGAGTCTTCTTCTTCCTTACGGCCAAACAATGCGCCTAACACCCTTGGCATAGACTCTTGATAAGAAAAAGGGTTTATACCTGCTGCAAATCGTTTGCGTATTCCCTTAGACCAGCCTTTAGGTTTGAACTTAGGAGCAACGACTTCTACTTCATCAAGGATTACAGGCTCCCCTACAGGTCCGCCTTCCCTGTACTTCTTTACCCTGCTTCTTGGTTTGTCTGTGTTTGGTCTGTATTTTCTCATTTTCCAAACAATGCTGTGAAGTAATCGAATATAGTCTTCTCGTACGGCGCTA
>Ga0213859_10000079_pt1 | contig 41761 bp, 83 predicted proteins | sample PICome_2_FD_160133 | JGI IMG/M metagenome (GOLD analysis project Ga0213859, IMG submission 160133) | Coastal seawater microbial communities near Pivers Island, North Carolina, United States - PICO304 | ecosystem: Environmental > Aquatic > Marine > Coastal | place: USA: North Carolina...
ATACCCACTCCTATTTCTAAAATCTCATGTTCATATGGAACATAAGGTTTTCTTTTTGTAGTAGATATAATATCATCGACTCTTACGTGCTCAAATACCTCGATGAATATTTTACCATTCTTTCTTGGCTTCTTGTGTACTACAACTACCGGTGATATTCTATTGTAGTTACCCACTTAATAAACCATATATTATAACACCCAATATAACAACTAAAAGGCCCATGCAAGAAACAAACATTAGTTTTTCATTACTATTGGCTTGTTTTTTACTTCTACCTTGTCTGTATTTCATATCATTTTCCGTCATGATGTCTCCTCTTTAATTTTTTATATTTCTTTTTAAGATTCTTAGCATCTGCTCTTTTTCTTTTTTCAATAGTTTCTAAAGTTTCTTTAACTTTCTTTCTTTTATTCCTAGCGGTTTCTGATTTTTGTAATCTTTTTCCTCTATCCATAATAACTCCTTATATAAATTTATTAACATTGATTTTCTTTTCAATATCTTTTAACTTTTCTTTCATGTAGTACTTTGCATATTCTTCCATCAAAGTATCTAACATTGTATAATGTGACCAAGCCTCTGATTCAATGGGTTTGTTTTCCCATTCGTTTTCGTCTAACCACTCTTTAGGTTTCATCATATTACATCATCATTTCTACTTTTAATCCCAAGTAGAGTGTTACACTTACAATTGTTATTAAAAATATCCAATACAAAATTTTCTTAAAAGTAAAGTAAGGTGGAGTTGTTGCCCACTTCCATCTTTCCTCACCTTTTGCTTGGTTTCGTTTGTACATATCAGTTTTCTCAAAAAGGTCTTGACCAAATTGATATAAGAAAAAAATTGTTCCTACGAATATAAAAATGAATATTGTTTCCCAGTTCATATTTTTATTTTATATAAGGTAATATTGATAACTCTTTTGCTTTAGCTTCTACCATAACATCTACATCGTTGCCATATAAGTTAGGTAACTCGTTGATGTAATCTGAATGAGCTTGTGGTTTTAGTTTCTCATTACTCTCATGTAATGCTTTTGATTCTGAATAGTGAACAATTGGTTTGATATTTTTTGGCCATGTAGAGATTGCCAATTCAAGTGCCTCTTGTTCTGATAAACCACCTGTGTTGAATTTGTGGTGGTGATAATCGAATACAATAGGGATACCAATTCTTTCGTGTATGTACATCAAATCTTTTACTGAGTACATAGATGCTTTATCATCATTCTCAACAGTTAACCTACCTTGTACTGATTCTGATAATCTTTCAAAGTTCTTACAGAATCTATCCATAGCAGATTTCTTATCACCATACACACCATTACAATGAATGTTTAGTTTGTTGTAAGGTGTACGAGATAATCCTAACATATCGAATACTTTACCATGTAATTCTAAATCAGTAATAGTATTTTGTACAACATTCTCTCTTGGAGATACAAGTACATTGAAAGGACCAGGATGTGCGGTGATACGAATACCATGTTCTTTAGCGTAATATCCACATGCCTGAAGTACTGTTTCAATTCGTTTGTAATATGGTGAGTTTTCAATGCCATACTCTGAAGCCCATGGAAATATATCAGAAGATAATCTAAAACATTTGATATTGTTCTGATTGTTCCATTCTAAGATAGTGAATAAATCTCTAGCGTTTTGAAGAGATAATTCACCAGCATATCCAACACCCTTCTCTAAAAAGGTTCTCTTAATCATTGAACGATTAGTAGTTACTTTTGGTTTTTGTTTACCCAAAGTCATGTTAATACAAGCGTATCCTAAATTCATATTATATCTTTTATAGTTTATTTACAAAGTAAATATACGAAAAAAAATCGATATATCCAAATTTTTTAGTAAGTTTTTGTAGTAAAATCGTCAGGATAACCTTCTTTTAACTTATCAAGCTGTCCTTGAGAACCACCAGCATGATTTAACCAGTACTCAATTGCCTGCCTATTGTTAATCCATCTTTCTTTTTTTGACCAATCAAACCATGGGTGAAACCAATATGCTTTACCTTTATATGATTGTTTCCATCCATCGGTTTCGTAATATTTTCTAAGTTCCTCTTGTGATATCTGACCATCTCCATCCAAGTCAGCTTCTCTTTCTTCATCTGATATTATACCATCGCCATCAATATCTAAATCAGATTCATCAATAGAATCTTCCCATTCTTCATCTTCTAAACCATCTTCTAAAGTATTATCCCATAAATCATCTTCTTCATCTTCCTCAGGTACTTCATCATATAACTCTCTCTTACGAATTACTTTTTCTTTTTTAACAACACCTCTATCAATTAATACAGCGTTGTTAAAAGCAATTACAAGTGCAACCGCCAATGGGTCAAATACAAATATAATAATTAAGATAAACCAATTGATAATTTGGTCCATGGGTTTATCTAACAATCCACTAAGATATTGTAGAGGTCCTAATTCGGATGATACTCCCTCCATTGATTCAACATCTAATATTTTTATTTGAATAGATTGTAGTGAATCTGCCGCTACTTCTCTTTTCGCTTGAACACCTTTACGATTTTCTTCCTCCACTCCAATACGTTGTTGAGCCAATCTAAGTTCAGTAGTGGAGATTGTGTTTCTAACGCCCCCAACCACCGAGGTGTCTCGTACTTGGATTGAGGAACTCCTTGCATTACTGAGAGTACTAATGTTATTACTAATTCTTTCAAGTTCTTCATCATAACGTGCTAAATCATCAGCCCAAAACTTTTCTTTCTGTTGTAAGAAAGCCAATTGTTTTTCTTTTATGTTGAATTGGTTAAATGTATCTTGGAATGCCGATGTTAAGAATCCATAGATACCCAATGATGTTATAAGGATTAAAATAATAACTGCTCCACTTAGATACAATCTAAACGCTTTATTTATTTTATCCCAATAGTTGTAAAGATATCCAGCGGTAATAAGTTTAGCAGCTTCTAATGAACTTGCCATGATTATTACAGATAATGAAGCACCAGCAAATAGTTTAGATAAACCACTAACTGAAAAGAACGCCGCATTAAATGCCACGAATAAAGCCGATAATCCTAATAATAAAGTTCTGAATTTCATAAGGTCTACCCCCTAACTACAATCTCTCGGACTTTCTCCAGTCCTCCAAGTACTTCTCGTAGATAAGTATCTGCCGTTTTAGAATCGGCAGGTCTTTCACCTGTAACCATTTCTTTTACAATCTTAACTCGTGTTTCCATCATTTCGATTGTATCGTCTACTTTTTGTTTGTAAATATCTTTCATTTGATATATTTTATTGTTACTATTATAAATATTAAGATATAAAATTTCTTATAAATAATGTATCCTTGAACCTAACGATACTCTTTTATAATTTTTAGGTACATCTTGTGTCATGCTGTGCCAAGCATCATAGGTATTTGAGTGTAATACTGTAATTCCATTTTGGAATGGAATTGATTTTACTTTATTAAACATATGTTTTCTATGGGTAAATGCATTACATGGATGTTCATATGGTAACTCAGAAGGTATAAATGCATCTTCGTAAATATCATTACCAATGTGTTTATAAAAACTAGTACCAATATCTGTGTAATCGTTTGTTGGTGGTACATAAGTTTGCATAGTTACAACAGGATAAGGTATTTTACTTTTATAATCCGCACCACCTGGATGTAAAAAATCTATATGTATATCGGTTGCGTCCCCACCTGTTTTGAAAGTATCTTCCCAAATATAAGTTGTAAATTCACCAAGTTCTTTAGTTTGTTCTTGATGTAGTTCTAGATTAAACTTTTCTAGTATAATTTTTTTTATTTCCCCCTTTTTCTCAAATGCATTCATATGAATACCATCAATAGTATCCTCGTAATACGAATCAGTAAATTTAATAGGAGAAGAGGCTCTTCCATTAAATGAGTCACTTTGTTCAATATGAAACTTAGTATAATCTATATGATAACCCAAGTCTAAAATCATATGAGGAAATGGTTCTGATAAAACCTCAGCAACTTTTAGTTTTTCTAATACTGTATTCAAATATAAGTGATAATAATCATTCATGTTTTATATTTTTGGATATGATATATACATATGTTTTCTAACTATATCTTCTTCGATATCAGGTGAAGAATGATAAGATGTCATATCAGATAACATTGCATATCCTGTATTTAGTTTGAATGGTGCTCTGAATATAAAATCACAGTTTTCTTTTCTAAATCCCTCTTCCCAATCTTCAGAGTATTTGTGTGGGTCCCAGTATTCAGTACCATAATCTATCGTAGATTCATCATCAGGTAAGAATATTCCTAATGTTATATAAAAATCATTGAAATCAATATGTACATCATTAACAGTAAAAGATTGAGTATCTTCCCATAAACTTACACCTGGTGTTCCTAATTCTACCTTTTCAAATAACTTGTCAACTAATGCACATTTAACATGAATATTATTAATAACATCAGTATAAAGTTCGTTTAGGTATTTATGATTTTTGAAATCATGGAATTGATATCTACCTGGTGGTTCACCTGTACTCATCTCATCTCGTGATGGCCAATGATTTTGTATATTACTTAACAAGGTTGGTTCAATTATATTATCCAACATTATATGTTTAGATGGATATACCTTTAACTCAGAATCTTGTATTGATTGAAGAGCATGTTCTGTTACCTTTGATATCTTTATTTCAAATCCATCAGGATGGGTTATACTTTCAACCATCCCACCCATTAGTAAAATAGGTAATCTAGGATATCTTGGTACTTTTCTCTCATCACAATTACAAGAATTCATATAACCACACTTAACACACCTAACCCTCGGCCAATCGGGGTCGTATTCTGATGGGTGGTATGGTATTCCTTCTTTAGTTCTTGCCATTGTATATTATAAATATAAAAAAAGGGGAATTGCTTCCCCTTCTCTTATTGGCTCAAAATCAAGATTAATATGCAATCTTTAGTGATTTTGCTTTTTTATTGACCTTTTTGTCAATAAGGAGAGTGAGTAGTCCGTTATCGAACTTAGCAGTTGTTTTTGTACCATCATAATCAGTACCAACTGTTAGTGTTAAATCAATATCTTTAACAAATGAAGAAGTATCTTCTGCTTTTTTAGATTTGATTGTAATTTCTTCTTCAGTAACATCTACTGTAATATCTTTTGGATTATGTCCAATAGTGTTAACTGTAACTTTTTGTTTTCCATCTTCTAAAGTTTCTGCTTCAAATGATGAATTTAATCTGTTTGTTGTTTTTGTTGTGTAGATATCTCTAAAAAAATTATCTACGAAGTTTTCATTAATTGTGTAAAACATAATATTCCTTTTTTTTTAATTAAACATTTACTATCTAATGTACCAAATTTGTACCAATCGATATTTTCATGACATAAGATGACAGTTTGTCAGTTTTATGAATGTATGTAATGACACTTTGTCATTTTTCAAATATCCAAATAGGTTCTCCAAAAGTTTTATCTTGATTCTCTTCTGAATTTTTTAGAGTTTCTTCTGAGTATTGATTTTGATTATGTTCTGTATTCTTTACTGTTCCTGCTCCTCCACTATTAGGTCTCTTAGCCATTTCCATACCAATACAACCTTTGTAAGTTAATCCTTTTGATATTAAGAAATCTCCCATTGGGTTTGTGATTTCTTTCCAATCTTTACCACCACCCTTTCCACTAGTGAATACATCAGCAATATTGATTGCCATTTTACCACCCTTTTTCATAGTTGGTATAATTTTTTCTAATGCCTTGTGTAGGAAATATTCATTCCAAGCATCTATTGATTTGTATCTTACCCAACTTTGAGTTTCATCATCACCATATCTTTCTACGTTAAAGTAAGGAGGTGATGTAAATACTAAATCAAAGTAATCGTTATATTCTGAATAATCAAAATCTTCTGCTGGTGATTGGTGAAAGTTTGTTTTAGTTGGTGATTCAAAGAAAGTAGTATGTTTTTGATAAAAATCTCTTTGTTGTTCATAGATAGGATGGTTCTCTTTACGAGGGTCTAATCCAACATAATGTTCTATGGTTTCACTTGCAAAGGCTCCACTTAATCTATCGCCCCATCCCATTGAGAAATCTAACATAGTTTTACTACCTAGATATTCTGTAAGAGCCTTTGTAACATTTGGTTTGTGTTGAGATGCGATATACTTTCTCAAACCAATCATTACTCTCAATTCTTTTTTACCAACTTGATTTAGTTTCAATGAATAAGCCGCTCCCATTAAAGATATCATAAAGTCCCTCGTTCTCCAAGTTCTTGCTGGACCAGGATAACCTGATGAACATATACTCCACCTATTCTTCTCTTGAAAAAAATTAGATGAAAGATTACCTAGATTATATCGTTTGAATAATATTTGTTTATCTTCATATGTAAGAGGATATTTAGATTCTCTTGATTTTCTTGGAAACCATTCTTCTTCCTTTAACAACTCATTCCACCTAATACCTTTAAGTTTCATATAATCATCTCGTGCATCTTCTATACTGTACTTATCAGTTGCATATGGAAGTGGGTACTTCATAAACAAATCCGCCAACATTTCTTTTACTTGGTCTTTGGGATATGATTCTTTTAAGGTTTCCCAATCTTCTGGTGATATAGTAGGATACTCTCCATCGTAATTACCTTTTTCATATTTTCCTAATATATCTTCACCTATATTCATTCTTCTATTTCTTGTTTTGTTAGAGCTCTATAAAGTATTTCTACTTCTTCTTCTGAGGTACATATTCCTAAACCATTAAAGTCATTTATCTCAGTATAGAACTCTCCTTTCTTTATTTTCAAATCTTGATAATCATCATTATAAGAGGATACCATTATAGGAGCATCAGGGTCAGGATTATCTTTTGGTAAAACAAGCTCATAGTAATAATATTCTCCACTATCTCCATCTTCACCTTCGTGTGGTTCTTCTACTTTTTTAACCCACCCCTGTCTTTCAAATGTTTCTTCTGTTATTGGAGTTAATGGCCAAGGTTCTTCTTTTATCATTCTAATACTATTTTAATTGTATCTGAAACTAGATGTTCTCGTATCGTACCAGTTAATATAAGAGTATCTCCTACCATTGTTTTTACAGGTCCGATTACATTGTTTACTTTACCATCTATAACGTAGGAGGATTGATTAGAAGTACTCACAGAGGTTTCATCTTGTAGATACCATTCTAAGTTACTATCCCAACTTACTTTAAGTGGTTCATCTTGGTAGTAATCATATACTCTACCACTAACTCGATGTATCGTTTGGTGTACATCTTGTCTTAGTTCTAAATGATAATATCCATTATTATCAAGTGGAAGTCTACCATCGAGTTCTAATTTTGGTTCTTCTAATAATATTATATCTTCATCGGGTGTACATGATGCTGCTATGAACATCAAAGCCAGTACAATAAATAACATTACATAATCAAAGAATCCTAATCTTTCTTTTTTTCTCATAAAAGATAATCTAAAATTGATTGCCAGTTTGGGAATTTACCTTCTTTACCAGTTTCCCAATTTACACCGAATTGTAATAGTTCACCACTAAACTCACCAGCACCATTCTTAGTTCTATCATCAATTAAGTAATCACCCATCAATAAATCTTTTCTGTGAGTAACAAACATCTTTTTGTGGAACAAGTCACCGAAGTAATCTTCTATCCACATTCTCTTATCACCAGCCGAACCCGCGTTACCCCAAGGAGCTGAAGTAGCTATGTATAAATCATATTTACCACTTTCATGTAGTTTATTAATCGCCTCAATAGCACCCTCGATTGGAGGTGGGTTTCTGAATAACCCTTGTATGTGGTCAGGAAACTCCTTGTACCTTTCTACTAAGTGGGGGTGTTTATCAAACCAATCTTGTATTGCCGCTCCAAAGTCAACAATCACACCATCCATATCAATGTAAACTATTTTTTTCTTATTCACCATATCACTTATTTACAATGTAAATATACGAAAAATATTTGGATTTACCAAATATTTTCGTAACTATTTTTAATAATTTTTGTTTAATCTTCTTGGGGTAGGTGAGACCTAAATCCTAATACTGGTACATGACCTGTAATTTCGATTTCTCTTTTTCTAATAAATTGTTTAGATACTTTTAGGGTTTCTAAATCTGTTTCATTCATTACCCAATCTTTGAAAAGGTAAGTTAACACTTTGGATTTAATTGCTTTAATCATAATTTAAGTTTTAATTGTTTAATAAAAATTGCTCATTGCCGTTTTTAATCCTTCCTTAGTTGCTAAGTGAACTGAATCTACCCTTACTACAAGGTTAGGATTATCTTTATATTGTTGTACTGCTAATTTCTTAGCTCCTCGTAGAGTTCTTGCCCAACAAGTATTCCACCCTCCACCTTCAAAGGTGAACATATATTCTTTTAATTCTAAGCCCATATTATTTGTGATTTATCGATTAATGTATTTACAGTTCCTAAAAGATTATTACCATAATCTACTTGTACTCTAACCAAACCATTAAGGTCTTTATCCCAATCGCATTGGTAGTTATCATCTGTAACAATTCCTTCTTGGATTTGTCCGTATTTATTTTCAAATTTAATTTTAGTATTTATCATATTTTAAGTTTTATTTTAACCAAAGGTCGTATATGTAATCGTAAGAAGTTTTAAGATTCTCAGCTAACTTAGCAAATAATCTTTCTCTAACTATACTATCATCAACACCGAAGTAGTTATAAACATCACCTCCGATGAATAGTTCATTTAACAAACCTTCAAAGTTTGCATTTTCATTAATTTCAACACCCAACTCATCAGTTGGATAGTTTTCTAAATAAAATTCTTTAAGTGTCATATTTTAATTATTAATCATTTACATTGTAAATGTACGAAAAAAAGCCGAGACTGCCAAATATTTTAACACTTATTTTAGTGTCATTGTTATTAACTCAAACTCTTCATTAGTAATTATACCTTCCATAAGAGCCAAATACTCTTTCGATACATCTCTACCAGTTATTTTATTTATTATAATCATATCTTATCTATATAAAGTTACAAATAGTCCGAAGTTCTTATCAAATACCTGAATAAGGTTTTCATAATCACCACTTTTCATTTCGTTAAGAATTTTATTACTATCTAAATCAAGTTGTTTAGCAAGATTCTTAGCAGTTGCCAAAAGGTAAAAAGCATTACCTTGAGGTCCAGTCAAATCGATTTCGATTCCTTTGTTTTGAGTTTTTTTACTTTTAATCATATCACTTATTTACATAGTAAATATACGAAAAAAAGCCGAGACTGCCAAGCAAAAAGTGAATTATTTTTGATTAAATTAGGGTTGTTTTTTCCTCTATAAATTCATGTAAATTATGAAATGTCTGAGGAGCTGGTAAGAACTCATTGGCGTGTTTTATAAAGTCTTTGTGATTTTCGTGAGTTGTATCCCACACATTATGTTTATCAAATTCTTGTGGAGTAAAAGTTCCCCAATTATTTATCTTACCATAAAACACTTTTGTTTTCTTCTTGAAGATACTCATCATCAAGTCATAGAATATTTTCATTTCCATGTAGTTATGATTCTGAACAACGAATGATGTTTTTACACTATTTAGTGTTCTTATTGTAGAAATAAATTTTAGGTTATCAATTAATTCATTCCATTTACCATTTATTCTTGTTTTATTTTCATAAGTATCTTTAGTTCCAGCATCAATACTTATTTCACATGATTTGACAAATCTATGTATGTTTGGCATAGAATCCCACATTTTTTTATTCCAATAAGTTGCGTTGGTATGTAAGTGAATTCTTTCTAATTTAGGATACTTAGATGTATCAAAGTTTCTTAAATAATCTCTAAACCCAACTGATATAAATGGGTCTCCACTTCCTGTTATGTATATTACTTTTACTGATGAAGCATAATCATCCTCTATTTCTTGGATGGTTGCTTTAACAGTTTTTATTTTATTACTATCGGCAATAAACATTTCAATTCTACAAGAAGGACATGCCAAATTACAACTTCTATCAAAAGAAAATTGTATTGTTCTTGGTGCGAATTCTATATCCTTTTTATGTTTATCTACTTTCTCTTGAACCTCATCTGGTAAGAATCCTTTTCGATATAAAGGTCTGTGTTCTTTTACTCCCTTTGGTATAGCAAGTAAAAATGGACACTGTTGTTTATCACAGTATTTATAAGAACCATCTATTATAGAATCTCTTATATCTTTAGCAACATCAGAATTAAAAGATTCTCGTGCACTCATACCCTTTGGAAGATGTTTAGTTAACCAAGAAGGGCAACATAAAAAACTTCTAAAGTCATGTACTTCAATTCCATCAAATGGAACTGCACAAATAAAATCTTTATATTCACTCATTACGAATATTCGTTTAGTAATTTTAATAACTCATCGAGAGCTTCATGTCTATGATTATCTTGTAAAGATACAGAATATACATATTGTGATGATTTGAGTTTTGGTACATCATGTACTGCAGAATCATTTGAAAACTTCAAATCTATTTGTTGAGGGTCACCTGTAAGAACCATAGTAGAACCTTTACCCAACCTACCCAATACCATACCAAGTTGTTGTTTAGTTAGATTTTGAAACTCATCTACAATCACACAAGCGTTATCAAATGTTCTACCTCTAAAGTGAGATAGTGATACTAACTCAATGTTTTCATCCGATTCCATCTTCTGTAATATATCAGGTTTGTTATAAACCTTTCTCATATTAGAACGAATCGGTACTAACCAAGGCTCCATCTTTTCATCTAATGAACCTGGTAGGTATCCATTATCTTCGTTTGATACTGTTGGTCTTGTTATAATGATTTGATTTATCTGTCTTGTAAAAAACATATCTAATGCAACTTGTACCGCTAGTAAGGTTTTTCCACTACCAGCTTTACCCAATATAAAATTATATGGGTGATATAAGATGTTTGCTTTAGCATCTTTTTGTTCTTCTGAAAGAGTTATTGAAAATTTTATTTTACCTTTTGGTGCCTGTTTACTCATGTTCTGTGCCATTTTTTTCCTTTATAAAATTATGATTAGTGAAACCGTTTCTATAACATAATTGTGCAGATGCTCGATTCCAATCATCTGAGTAAAGATACATTGTGTCTGTATTCGTTGAATCGAAACTATATTCAAATCCTTGTCTATAAAATATCATTGCAGAATTACCTCTATCTGGTTTGTGCTTTCTACTTACCAGAGCTCCTCCAATATAAATTTCATTTTCGTTTATATCCTGATAATGAGATTTCCAATCAACAGTTACACAATTAGTATTAGTCCAATGCCATCCTAAACACTTTTCTTCATACATCCATAAATGACATTGTGAACCAAACTCCAACCTTTCATAAACTATTTCAGGAGTTGGTGTACCATCCCATTGTAAATCTTCATGGTGATACTCGATTGATTTTTTTATGTGATTTAAGTTTTGGGAAAAGTTATCTGTTGATAGTGTATTGAACCAATATCTATTATCAAACTTATGAGGACGTAGATTATGTTTATATAATCTAAATTGAACTATGTTATTTATATTCATAAAGTAACTTCTTTACTAATATAAATATTATACTATTTTTTTATTATATGATAGAGTTAGTTTTTAGATGTTTTGTTTCATCGAACCACCAAAAAACAGCAACTTCTCTATAACCATTTTTTATTTCTCGTACTTCGTGCATATCAGTACCACCATTATAAGTTATATATTCTTTCTTACTTTCAAATGGAACAAATTTATTATTGATATAAAACTCCCCACCTTCCAATTCAATTGATTCCAACATTATAACAAGAGTAAATGTAGATTTATCATAATGAGCTTTTGTTTTTGCATTTGGAGAATACTGTATTTTATGCATTGTTACAATATTATTCTCATCTTGATTAACCAATTCACTAACAAATTTTTTAAGTTCGGTATTATCTAAACTATAATAAGTCATTTTATGATGACCACCAACATATCCCTTTGTTTTGTAAACACCAGGTGCTGTTTCTTTTAATTCTTCGTATTCTTTAGGATTAGATATTTTAGCGGAGTTTAACAAATCTTTCAATTTGTTATATTCTATATCAGTTAGTTTCATTATAAGAAATTAAATTACCTTTTCTCTGTACTTTCCATTTAGAGGAATCCCTCTTCTGATTGCCTCTAAATCAGATAAGAACCAATCTATATCTGCACACTTTTCGTAGTTTTCTTGTTTTTCAAACCATCGTAGACATATAGTTAGAAATTCTTTGAATTCTTCATTTGGGATTCTAATAACTGCACCAGCATTTGGATGAATTACCATCACCAATTCTTTTTTACCTAATTTAGAAGCTTTGTGTATTTGAGATGATATCTGGTCAAGAACTTCATTTCCTCTAGATTCCAAAAATGTTTTTGCTCTAGGATTCTCGTTTACATCTAAGTATCTTCTCCAATTTACCGTACTAAATGCTGTTGCTCTTTTCATACAATTACTGTTCATTAAATGATGTTATTGGAGCATAACTATTTTTTTGGTCTATACCTGTTATAACATCATCAAAGTTTAATCCCATTGGTTGGTCATATGATATAACAGAGAATGGTTGAATTCCACTTCCTCCACTTGATGGTGCAATTCTTATAGTATCTCCCTTAACATTATTACTATTATCTGATGATTTAATTCTATCAGTTAACTTACCTCTACTACGCGAAAAGAATCCACCTCCTTTACTTTTTGGTGCTGGTCTAGGAACATCTCCCTTCTTAACTGTAATTGGTTTCGGTTCTTCTGCTTCCACTTTAATTACAGGTTCAGGTGGTTTGGGTTGTGTAATTGTTGGTGGAGTTGATATAGTAACCGAGGTTGCTGTTGAAATATCTTCAAATGTTTCAAACTCCAAACCAGGATATTGACCAGAAACATCTAAATCAGGTGAATAACTAGTAGTGAATATACTAAAGCTTCCAATACTTTGTGGAGCCAAAACAGTATCAGTTGTGTTTGGATTGAAAAAATCATTTAAGTAAGTTAATACATCGGTTACTGTTGTAATTTTTCTAGTTACAGCAACTTCCGCATATCTAGTTCGTGTTGTACCACCATGAACAATAACATCGGGTTCTTGTCTAGTTACAGAACCCAATGTAACACTTATAGTTGGTATTGTACTTTTAGATATATAAGGGTTACCTAATCTTTTTAGTGAATTTAGATAACCAGCATCTGTGTATGCGGCTCCATTTATTTTTATAATTATTCCATTTAGGTATGGATAATTGACACCACTAATCCCTTCAAGTCCATCGTTTCTTACAGACCCTATTGAACCAAGTGGTCCTCTTAATGAGTTTCCACTATATGTTCCATACTGATTCGTTATGTCAGATAATGATATCATATACTAATAAATATAGGGAAAACTAATTACTTGGTAAGTTCGTGAAAAGCTTTATGAATGGAGTTGTGTGTATCTAGTGAAGAGTCATCTTCTCTAAATTTTTGTGCAAGTTCCCAGACCTCTGTTCTTATTCCGAGTGAATGGGATTTGTATAGGATTTCTTCTGTGATTTTTTCATTTGTCATAACTACATACCTGCAAAAGAATCATCGTAAAATTGTACATTAACTCCTGCCTCCTCTAACATTGACCAACTTCTTTCGTAGTTTTCTTCCCAATGTGAGCCTTTAGTAGTAACACCTCTTTCACAAAAAATTCTTGTTATACCTGAGTTTATAATTCCTCGTGCACAATCTGAACAAGGGATTCCACAACTGAGATACATTGTACAATCTTTGGTTGATACTCCAATTCTTGCTGCATTATAAATAGCATTTCTCTCAGCATGTTCAAACCAAAAATACTTTTCTGGCCTTTGTTGTCTTTCTTTTTCGTTATCCTTTAATCCTCTTGGAAATGAGTTGTAACCAGTAGATACAATTTCCTTATCCTTACCAACAATGATTGCACCGATTTGTGTGTTCTCATCTTTGGATTTAAGTTTGACTGTGTGAGCCAATGTTCTAAAATATTCTACCCATCTCATATTATATAACTATCTATGTTTTTATTTTTTATTTTATCTACTCTAAGTCTATTATTTGAATTTGTATCAAAAATATCTTCATAATAAGTTATGGGTATTGAGGTTTTTTCAGATAAGGAATTCAAATATTTATTAGATTCAGTTATGTGATTTAATGCATGCTTAATATTTGGTAATGATTTATATTCATATTTATCATACCAGTTATTTGTCCAAAGAGCGCTTGCATATGATTCTGAGGCTTCTTTTGTATTTTTTCTTGATAATAAAATTACTTCATCAAATTCTTTTACAAAATCTATTGACCATTCTAGCCATCTATCATAATTAATTTTTTTAGAATAAGTGCCATCTTGTCCTACAAGTAATTTAACAACAACATTTTTTTTATCACTAGTATATAAGTTTTTTTCATATGCCCTATAACTAAATGGTTCGAATATATGTTCTAAATTTTTTTCAGAAGAAATGGATTTCATTAAAGAAGTAGAGCCAGACCTTGGTACTGATATTATTAATACTTTCATATATATAACTATATTAGTTTAACTATTTCAGCATCTTCTATTTCATTACAAAAGATAAATAAGTTTAATCTGTTAGATTTGAATACGATATCACACCCCAACCACTCCTTTACTGCCTGTGCATTTAGAACTCGTGTTATTGGATATCTAGCTACAATTTGATATGGGGTTTGGTTTATATATTCTATGGGACCACATTTATCAGGATACCTACCAGTTCTCATTACACAAATTTATTTTCACGAACCCATACAATTAATATCCACTTTTCACCTTTAGTAACAGGTAAACCAGCATGTTCTGATTCGGCTATCCCCATTCCATTTTCATAATTTAACCAACATATAGCTTTTCCTAATTCTGGTTTAACTACTTTTTTTAGTTGAGGAAACTCAGTTGCACCACCTTCAAAATCATCATTTAAGTAAACTAAAAAAGAATGTGTTCTATTTCCAGATTCACCGATTTCAACGTTCTCATCAACACTATCTTTAGAAAAAAAATCATGATGAATTTTATACTCACCCCCCACATCATATTTTACGATATGAAGTTCTTCTTGATTTTCAATTGGGGTTTGTGTCAAATAAGATACTTGTTTTTTTATTTCATCTAAATAAGGTGAATCTATATCACCCAACCAACAAGAGTTAGCAACTCTATATCCTTCTATTTCCTCACCAACAGTACCAGCCTCTTCTAACTTAGTTGATGCAAGTCCAATTAAGAAGTCACACCATTGTTTAGAAAAAAACTTAGGATACTGTACTAATATGTTAGATTCCATAATAATAAATTATTTAGCGGAGAAGGAGGGATTCGAACCCCCGGTACCGTTAAGTACGCTGGTTTTCAAGACCAGTGCATTCGACCGCTCTGCCACTTCTCCTACCTTTGAATTACCAAATAGTAAATTGTGTTTTAATATTAGAGCCTTTGGAGGGACTCGAACCCACGACCTGTTGATTACAAATCAACTGCTCTAGCCAGCTGAGCTACAAAGGCGTTTTGTTAGAAGTTTTGTCTTAGTGCCAAAAAATCATCTCTCATTTGTTGTACCTCTTTTAGTAGTTCTTCGTTTGTTGGAGGTATTCTTTCCATAATAGATTTTGTAAGTATATCTAATTTATTTATTGTATCTTTTTTTATATTGGTTTCAGTATCAACAATAAATTGATTTAACTCTAACAAATCATTATTAATTCTTAAATGAGTTTGTTGGTCAGTTATAGATATTCTATTATTCGTTTCTATATGTAAATCTTCTACTCTTTTTTGTAGTTTATATATTCCTCTTGCTAACAAAATACATGAGGTAGATAAAAGTACTATTGCTATTGTTGTAATCATAATTTATAATTTAGTAGCCCCTAGGAGAATCGAACTCCTCTTTCCAGGATGAAAACCTGGCGTCCTAACCGATAGACGAAGGGGCCAAAATTTTCTTCTCAACTGATTGAAAAGAAAACTTAAGTAGGTAACTGAAAAACAAATCACCTAATATAGAGTTTATAAAGAAGGGTAATGCCATTGTATAACAAAGTAAAAACCCTTCCAATGTTTTAGGGTAACCACCTAACCAAACTCCAAAGTTGGTGATTATGAAAAATATTAGAGATGATATTAGTACGTTGTGTACTTTTATTTTTTTCCAATATCTACCCAATAAACTTATTAATAAAAAAGAACCATAAACCCATAGTGTAATTCCATAGAATCCTAAATAGATATCTGATAGAACCATTGCTATAAGTGGTAGGGATATTCCCAACCATTTGTTCTTGAAATTTGTTGAACCAAATAAAGCCAATGCTGTGATTGGTGTAAAGTTTGGTGGATGTGGTAATAATCTTACTAACACAGCCACAACAACAAATCCAATAAGTAATAGTTCTCTTTTATTCATATATTTTATAGATTCTCGTATTCAGTAATGAATTCGATGAACCAAGCAATTAACGTATATTCTTTAGCAGCGTTCCAAGCAGTTGTTAGTTCATCTACTAAAGTTCTAAAGTTAATCACATTTGTATCTGTTGATGTATCGTAAAAATTACTAACGGCTGTAGTCATTGATACAGTACCACTTTTGATTGCGTTATCGAATAACCAATCAGATTCAGCACTAATCAATCCTTTCAACGTAGTTGCCGATACACTTGAAGAAGTTAAACCAATTGAGATTGAATCAATTGCTTTGTTAAGATTAACATCTGTAATAGTTGCTGCAACCATAACATCTAATTTATCTCTCAATAGTTTGAAATTCTTATACGTTAAAATCTCATCTTCCAATACAGCAGCTTGTGCTTGTAACGTAGTAACTTGAGTTTGAAGAGAAGTTACACTTGTAGTAAGTGTAGTAACTTGTTCTGTCAATGTAGTGTTACTTGTTGTTAACGTAGTATTAGAAGTAGTTAACGTTGCTACTTGTGCATCTAAAACATCCTTTTCAGAAGTTAAAGTTGCAACTTGTGCATTCAAATCAGCTACGTTATCAGTTAATGTTTGAACTGTTGCATTTTCAGCGGTTAACGTAGTGTTTGATTCAGTAAGAGTACTTACAGAAGCTTCTAAACTAGCAACTTCAGTTGTTAGATTAGTAACTTGTGTTGTAAGGTCTGTTACTTGTGTTGTCAACGTATTGTTATCAAATTGTAACTCAGTAATCTGAGTGTTCAATTGATTCTTAATGTTGTCAACATCCTCTGGTGAAAGCCAATCGGACTTTTCACAACTTACAGTTATTCCAATAACTGAAAGCAAAAATAATAAAATTACTTTTTTCATAATTACATTAATTTAGTTAATGTAGTGGAGAATATCGGAGTCGAACCGATGACCTCTTCGGTGCAAGCGAAGCGCTCTAGCCATCTGAGCTAATTCCCCTTCGAGTATATAAGTATATATAACTTATATTCTTGAATCAGGACCAATCATCATCATCATAGTTTTTCCAATTCTTTTTGGATTTACCTTTTCGAGAATAATCTTTTTTAGATTTATGAACCCTTTCGGTAGTTTTTTTACCAATGTGGTGAGATGCCTCACCATAGGTCATATCATCCCAAGTCAATTTCTCTTGATACTGGTTTTTCTTCTTCTGTTTCTTCATCACTAATCAGTTCCATTTTGGTATTATTCCTATGTCTTAGATACTGTTGCTCAGTCCAAGTTGGAGTTCTATCGGTTATAAACTCTAATGAATAAATCTTTTGAGATTGCTCTCCTTCTTCGGTAACTAAATATGTTAATTTTCTCATAAGTTTTCTTGGTATAAACTTTCTCTTAGAGTATCCAAATCTAACAAAATATCTGAATCCCCTACTGTGTGATTTAATTCTTCTATCTTATGTTCTTCTGAAGTATATCTGAATGCTCCACTTAAACCATCTTTATTAATATATGTTCCTGTCAGAAATGATTTTTTACTAACCTCTTTAATATTTTCAGCAAGCTTTAATAATAATTGATGAGGTACAGAGTTCTCTGTTGTTATTTCCAAAACTATATTATCCAAATCATCAACATGATATGATGATGATATATTCCAAACTCCTGCTCCAAGTGTTTCATTCCATGATTGTTCATCTGTAATATCAACATCAAATATATTCTTAACTAGTTCGTTTGCACCTAGAAAAGTTTCATCTTTAGATTTAGTAAATATTTTATCTAAATATTTAGATAACTTACTATTTCCACCATGGAATTTAAGTGATGTGTAAAATAAAACTGGTAATTGCTCTTCCATTTGTTTGTAATGATTTACAAATATACGAAAAAAATATTAGAAATACAAGCAGTAATCCATATATTTTTTATATTTGCTAATTTGATTAGTATCTGGTTTCCACTTTTCAATAGATTCATGGAAATCTCTAGTTATTATAACATCTAGCTTTTTAGAATGCATTTGATAAGCTAGTTTGAAATTGTGGTCAATATTATCTTTATTTTCTTTTAGAAGTTGTTGTATTTCATCATCTGATAAATTTGATAATCTATCTATCTCTTGACAAAACATATGTATCTTTCTTTTAAGATGAGGTTGATGTATGTATTCATAATTGATACCTGTCATTTCATATTTGAATCCTATATCATTTATAAAGTCAAATGTTTTAGAATTCATGAGAACCATTGGTAGTTGTTTCCAAAACATCGGCTTAAATGTTTTCTCAGTAACAAATATAGAATCCTCTCGTAGTGATGATTCATTTGATATCCATAAATAAGAATCTCCATTTAGAGGTGTTTTCCTTGTATTAGGTATAACCTTAACTACACCCTCATTCAATGTATCTTCACCAACACTCATATTGTTAAGATATCTGTACATAGATTCTCCATCTCTAACATTGAAATACTGTTCTAAATAAAACTGTGCTCTTTCTTTAATGAATTCTTTTGATTCAGTTTCTATTACCTCTTCTGTTTCATTTTCTCTATAAGGAGCAAATACATTCATTATATTTTCCCTATTGATAATATTTGTTTTAGATAATGAATATGTAAGATAAGCTCTTTCAGGACAAATTCTTCTAAACAAAGAAGTTGAGAAATACTTTCTTTTAGTGTTGATTATAGTTTCTGCAGAATCTCCTTGGCCTGATTTATCAGGATACTCAGGTGCATAATGTGTCCACACTTCCCAATTAGAAAAAAATGGAAAAGGTTCGTGGTTGTTTTTTTCAGCAAGGTCTTTTAACAAATCACCTACTATTAAATCATTAGATGAAATTCCTAAATACTTTATTCCATTGTTTACTTTTAGATTATAAAAGTCAGTATAAAAATCTCTTAACAAGGGAGCTTCTGAATAGAATGATATTATATATTTTAATGGAATATCATCATTTGGGAAATTAGGATTTTTATTTTTATAATGGTGAAGTATGGCTTCTATAAAATAATATTCATTTGATTCTAATCTAGGTCTTAATGATGATGTACCAATAAGTATTTTAATATCAAAGTAGTAAGGATGTCTATCAACTGTAACTCTTCCTTCTTTATGATAACCTCTTTCTTCAAATAATGAAATGGCCTTTCGCCATCCAATATATCTATCCTTGAACTCGTAATCCATTATATCATTGTTGTATCTTGCTTTCTAGATTCAAAATTTATATCATCATGATTCTCAATATCTAGAAGTATTGTATATATGTTGTTTGGGTCATCTCCTTCGAGTTTATTAACTTGATAACCATTCTTAAATCCAACAAGAGTAGGTAACCCTTCCATTCCCCCAACGAAATCTCTACTCCAGTCTTGAGTATCAGGATTTGCATAATAGAATTGATATTTTGGATTATCATTTGAAGCCTTTTCAAATTTTGGTTTAAGTTTTCTACAATAACCACAACTACCTTTTCCAAACATTACAATAACCTTTGAATTCTGTTGAACTATTTTTTCTAAATCATCAAGTACTATTTCTTTATACATTTTCCTTTTCCCAATTAGCAGGACACATACCACCCTTTGTATCATTAAATATTTGAGCATCAATTAATCTTATGATATCATCAATTTTTCTACCAATGTACATATGATTAACTGATTGGTGAAATACTGTTCCATCTTCGTTTATAAGGTAAGTTGCTCTATATGTAACATTATCTTCATCATCACAGATATCTAGTAACTCAGCAAGTTCTCTTTTTGTATCTGATATCAATGGATATTCTACTCCTTTTATACCACCATCATCTATATCAGTATTCAACCATGCAAAATGTACATCTGTTGTATCACATGATGCTCCATATACAAGTACGTTTCTTTTTTCTAGTTCATTAATTGATTCTTGTAATGCTATCAACTCGGTTGGACATATTGTTGTAAAATCTTTTGGATACCACAGTAGTAGTATTTTCTTTTCTTTATACTTGGCTACTTCTACTAAACTTTCTTTAGATTCATCACCTAAATAATCAACCATCTTTACTTTGATGTTTGGAAATTTTTTACCTACTAAATTCATATTATTAAATATATTGTTTTTTATTTTTTTTAATCAACCCAACTCATCAATCTTGTTTCTTCTACATCATGTAGAACAATTGTTTTATCTGTAATTTTACTATCGTAGAAATATTCATATCCAAACAAAGCTACATCGGTATCACAATTTTTAATTATTTCATCGGAAAATAAACCACATCCATTTGCCCAATATTTATCTTTGTATGTATCTAAACAAAGATTCACAATTCGTGAGTTGGGTGTAGAGCCATATACAGTACAATCTATTAGTGTTCTATATTTTGTTGTTGGTTTCATTCCTGAAAAGAATGTATGTTGTTCGTTTAGTTTCTTTAGTATTAAATTAAATGATTGAATCGGATTACAATCTATATCAACATAGATACCTCCATAATCTCGTAACAATAATAATTTAATTCTATCTGTAATATATGCCCATTTATATAGTGTAGGAGCCTTTATATATTCTTGTAAAAAAACATCATCTTTATATAATTCAAATATTTCATTTCCCCATAACTTATACTCATAATCGGAGTTTACATCTTGTATTTTATTTGTAAACTCTTTGCAGTGTTCGGGTATATCTTCTTCACCAATCCATATTTGATGAATTTTTTTTGGTATTTTTGAATTCATATTGCAAGGTGAGGTAATTTCTCATGTAATCTTTTCATATGTTTACAAGGAGTATATCTTCTAAATCCTCTTGCTGGACATTCACAATCATCTATAACATAATCAGTAACTCTTACTTGGTAGTACTTAAGATTACCTTTCTTATCTCTACTACCCATTTCTCTATAATACCAACTATTTGTCATAACCTACAAAATCATATAGAACTGGCTCAACCAATCCTTGTTTAACTGCATATGGATATTCTTCATTCAACCAATAGTTCTGAACAGTTTCAACTTCATGGTGAACATCTTGATAAAGGTCATCGATACTATATCCACCACCATATTTGATACCACCACAAAGAACCATCAGTTCATTGAGTTTATCGAAATCGTTTTGGTATTTAACAATTGATTTGATTATGTTTTCTTTCATCAAATCTGCTACCTTGTCATTGTAATCATACATTTCTTTTGACCAAGGTTTTGTTACTTTAGGTTTTATTAGTACATTCATATCTTAATTATTTACATAGTAAATATACGAAAAAAAGCCGAGACTGCCAAATATTTTAACTAATAATTATACACCCTTGATTGTAGGATGGTATCATATATTTGAAGTCATGTTTATCCAAAACATCTTCTATGATTCTATCTTGGAGTGGCTTTGAGTTACCTGTAATAATTGTACATTGGAAAAAGGGGTCTATCGATTTTCTAAGAACGAAATCTTCTGTTATCAATACCGCCTCATCATGAGTCATTCCATGTAAATCTATCTCATTCATCATAATAAAGTTGTTTTTGTTTTGTTTATAAAATTATATTGACTTAACAGTTTATACTGTTCTAAACTAAATGCGGTATCTTTTATTATAGTATTAAATTTACTTTCAGATATATCCGATATCTTCCCATTATCATCTAATAATTTTTTTAATTGCTTTGTTAACTTTACCGATTTATATCTTTTCCAAAATTCAGTATCATTTCTATCACATACATAATGATATCTAATAAAACTAAGTGTTGATTTATAAACATTATTCACATAATCATTAAATGCCTTTCTATTTGTAAAGTTTAATTCTACTATTTTTTTTATTTGCATTAAACAAATCATTATAGATGTTGCTTCGATTGGTTCAAAGAAGTGTGAACTCATTCCAACTACAATAGTATTTCCAACCCATGTCTTGTTATAATAACCAGATTCAAACTCATAGTATCTCTTAAACTCAACATCACCAAATCTTTCTTTTATTTCAGATTTACATTCATCAATAGTTGTTAATTTGTTATCATGGAGGTATCCATAATTTTCTCTATCTTGTAATGGTATCTTAAAACACCATCCATTTTTCATTGATGTTGCATCTGTTCTTTGTGGTTCACCTTTTGGTGTAATCTTCGGTATAGTAAAACTGAGTACTGAATTAACTCTAAGTTCATCTGATGTTGATATCCACTCTTCATTAAATTCTTTACCAAATGTTATTCTACTAATACCACTACAATCAATTAAGAAATCACAATTATATTCGGCTGATTTTGTCTTAACTTTGTTTATCGTTTCACCATCTCTATCAAATCCAACAACATCATCTATTATGTAATTTATTTTATTACTAAATTTATTCTTAAAATAATCACAAGCTTGATTCGTATCAATATGATAAGCGTGTGGATTACCTCCATTGATGTTAAAATCATGATTGTATTCAGAATCATCACCAGCCCATCCTTTGAATGTAATTCCAATCTTTTTTGTAGAGTTTATTGAATTAAAAAAATCATCCCTATCTATATTAACATTATCTAGAAACTGTGTGAAGTTAGGAACAGTTCCTTCTCCAAATCCACTCTTAGGAATAGATGGACTTTCAATTAGAGTAATGTTATCATTATTAAAATAAGTGTATAGATAAGATGCAGCCATCCAACCAGTATTACCACCAATTATTACAAAATTTCTCATTTTACTAAGATGGGTCTTTCCAAAATGTTTGTACTAGTATTATTGTAAAACACAATAATAACTGAAGGGCTATTTTAGTTGTAAACTTCTCACCAAAGAAAAGTTGTATCATTACAGCATATACAGTCATACCAAGAGCAAATCCAACGAATCTAGCTCCCCATATACTTCCACCATATCCTTCTACATTATATCGTGTTGCTAGTATAAATACATAAGTAAGAGGAATTGCCAAAGCATACCATCCCCAATATGTTTCATCGTATTTAGGATACTTGAACTGTAAGTTATGTTGAAACCATGCTCCCAATTGAGCAATAATTGTTACTATCGCTCCAGCGAATATATAATACCAATTTAAGTCTTTCATGTTTTATTAAGTTTTATTTGGGATATAGAAACGTATCTATATAATCTAATCTCATGTTTTGTAACCACTCTTTCTGAAAATCCTTATAGTAACCACTATCTAAGATATCCTCTAAACTAGTCCTTGTGGTATAGGAGTATAAAGACCAACCACCATCTATCTTATCTATCATCTTCTCTATAAAGATAATCTGCAATTCGGTTAGCCAATATTTCTTTTCTTTCATGTTTTATAAGTAAGCGGGTCCGTAGTAGTTCCACTTGTCAGAACCATCGAAGATATTACCTCTACTGTGTTTGGCTGGTGAGTTCCATGAAGCTGGTTTTAGTAAATCTCCTTTACATACCAAAGAACCTTTTACTACACCTTCCCACATAGAAACGAATGCCCATACCGAACCTTCATCAATAATCTTCATATATTTCTGTCCCTTTTTAACTGTAAGGGGAGTATAAGGTTTATGAGAATAATTTGTATCCCAATGTTGTTTTCTTTTTTGATTAACCTCAGTTAACCACATTTCAAATTTTGTATTACCCATAGTTAGTTTATTAAAATTGTATTAAATCAATTGCCATTTCACCAGTAGGATTACCGTCTTTAGTGATTTCATAATTAGGGTCTGAACCACTTATCATAACATGATTGATTAACTCACCAATCGTGTTAAAGGTTTCAGTAAAATAAGAACAATCTAATGAATACATAGTTTAAGTTTTAAGTGTTATTAATTATTTACATAGTAAATATACGAAAAATAAACGAGATTTCCAAGCAAAAAGTGAATTATTTTACTACAATAAACCTCCCTTGGATGAGGTAAATGTGTTTGATATTCCAATTTCTTCCATTAGAATTTTTACAACTGTATCGGTTGATTCTTGAAATACATCATATGAACTTAAATGAAGATAATCATATTTGTTTAACTGTTCTATTGTTACATCTCCCAAGGGTATTAAATCATTTGATAATCTAACATACCCTCCAAAGAAATCAAAGTTACCCATTTTAGAATATATACCAACATCTATTTTATCTTTTTTTAGTAAATGATAGAATGTATATTGTTCTAGTAATTGAGAAACTCCAGCTTCTAATATATCTCCAAGTGATTTGGATTTTATAACTTCATTTGATTCAATAATATCAAGTACCTTTTTCCAATAATAAGAACCAAGTTTGGTGTTTTTTATGTATATGATATTATAGTTTGGAATAAATGAAAAATCATATTCACCAATTTGTTCTTTTAGATTAATTCTATCATAAGGTTCTAAGTAAGCCTTTGTTAGAAAATCTATCACAGTTGGTGTAACTCTCTCTTTTAGATTAATCTCAGGATGAGAAAAAGCAAAAGATTTTTTTGGTTCTGATAACTTATTAATAATTACAGTATCTAAATCTATATGATAGAATGGTTGATTTGGATATCTCTTACAATGTTCTAATATACCATATATTTTAGGCATAGGATAAATTACACCATCATACTTTTCTATCTCATCAACAATTATATATTCGTTAATAGGAACTTTGTTTGATTTGAAAAGCTTTTCAGTATTTGAATCACAATAAAGAATAGTATTATAGAATCGATTCGCATATGAAACAGATAATCTAGCTACATTCCAAAAGTTTGGACTTAGTTCTTTCTTATTTTGTAATACTCGTTTGTAAGAATATATAACGTTCATTAAATTATTCTTCTTTTATTCAACTGTTTTTTTAGATAGTGTGCCCAATGTGTATGAGCCCACTCATTATAATGACCACCATTCCATTCAACATTTGGTTTATATTGGCAATAATCCCAATAAGTAGTGTTCTCTATATAATTATTTTTATTTATATATTCATATAATTTTTTATCCAAAGGATGATTACCATCCCATAACTTGTTAACCCCATCATCACCTACTCCTGATATTGGAGCTTCCTTTCTAGTATTTTCCATAACATCAAAAAATATATGTGGTATTCTTAAACTATCAAGTAACGCTGAACATCTTATATGTGTTCTATATTTTTGTGCCAATAAATCTTCGGATAGTAATTGTGGAAGTAATTGTTTGTATCTATCTCTATTCTGTCTATCCCATTCAGGATTTTCCCAAGATGAATGTAAGCTATATTGGTAATCACCATTATCATCGAATCCATCACAAACTTCCATTCTGCCTAAACAAGTCCATCCAATAGTAACTAAATCTGGCTTAGGGTTAGTTGATAAGTAATCAACCAAACCTCGTTCTACATACATAATACTGGCTCCACTTATTCCCCAATTATCTACCTTATCATATTCCAATAAACCTCTAAGTTTATTTGGGAAAGCAAATTTTTTATTTTCTTCATCATACAACTTACCTGCTCCTAATATCTCTGCACCAAATGTATGTGAATCTCCTATGGAAAATAGTGTTTTCATAATAGTGTAATTTTTTTCTTCAAAGGTAATTTATGAAAACATACGTTTCCTGCAAGTACTATTCTATCTATATCCGAATCTTTTGCATCAAGAGGTGAATGTGGAACATCACCATCTAATATTATTAATTGACCTTCCTCTGGCAATATACCCATTTCATTACCTTGGTCATCTTTCATAAACAACTTACCATCATCCCCTTTTAAGTTGTTCGGCATCTGAATATAAAATATAAATGTGAAATCGGGTTTTGGTTCTCCGAAATCTTTTGCCTTTTTGGTATGTGTGTGATAAATCAACGAACCATTGGCGTTTCGTATTCTCTGTTTTGGTTTAGATGCATTTATTATATTAATCCAAGCCGAAGAAGAAATGTATTCATAATCTTCTTTATATATTTCTTTACAGGTATCAATCCCCATAAGTACGAGGTCTCCTATTCTTCCTATTCGTTTTTCTTTAATCCATTCTTCAGATTGTGAACCTTCCCAAATACCATGTCCGTCCGCTACATCGTTAACCTTGTGTGATATCTCATACGAGGTTGTAACTATTTCTTTTATATGTTTGATATCCCATTCATATAAATAATAACTTATAGTATCACTTAGGTTTACTTTCATTCAAATAAGTTTTTAGTATCACTCTTATTAACAAAGTTTTCTAAGTTGGCATAACACTTGAGACATTCCCATATTCTTTCACAATCTTCATAGTTCTCTTTATCTTCATTATGTTGTAACATCAACTTAATCCAATCATCACCCCAACCATCAACAATCCAAGCTTTCATTTCTTTGATGTTATATTCCGAAGGATTATCCATTCCCATGATATGAGTCCATTCACCATCCTCGATTCCATTTATTACTGCAATAAATTGTGTGGTTAAGTCATCCAAATCATCTTGTTGGGGTTTCCCAAAGAGAGTAGTGAATTGTTCTACATTGAGTGGCATGGAATTACCTCGTTTGAGAGTTTGTTTCAGAAGAGCCATATCTATCTCTCTTTTTCTCTCATTTAAGAATTCTTCACCTTCATCAAAATCTTCGTTCATATTGTTAATAACTTTATTTTATAATTTTTATTTTTTTGTATAGTTATGCGCACTACCAGACAAACTTAAAAGAAAAATAATAACCTATAACTTAAATAGTATAAGCACTAAGGAAGTGTCGGTTTTTCAAAAAATTTTTGGTCGTTCCTAAAAAGAATTTTTGTCGATTCATTTTTTCCCTTTCTTTTTTATTGATAGTATTACCATTTTCTCAGTATATTCCATACTATGAATGCATTTGTAATTACAGCTTGTAATACAATAACAGTCCTCCATATCGCTACCCAATCCGCACTTCTATTATCCTCACCTACCTTTTCTCCTAAGGCACGAGCCCAATACTTCCACCACCTTCTTATAGTACCCATAACCCACCGATTATAACGATGAAGGCTAGAATCTCGGCCCAAAAAATTAAAGTACCTCCTTTATAATCTAGTTGGGTACTTAATAAGAGTGAGCCTCCTAACCATAGAGGAAGGGGTAACCATATACCATTAAGGAGTAATCCTACAAGAGAACATACGATACCTAGAACGGCTCCTATATAATGTATGTCTCTCTTAATGGATATCCCCTTGAATTGTGTCTGTGTTCCTACCCAAAAGAATCCCATACCTGCTGGAAAGAATAAGAATGAACTTGGGTAGTGTAATATTGTTCCTATACCGAGAAAGAAAGTGAATACACTAAATAGTATCTCTTCGTTACGTTCTTTCTTCTTAAGTATATAGTATGAATCTGATATACTATGGGGAACTATCCATTTGTTTCTCCATAAGATATATAGTGTGTATATAGGGAATACTATTGTTAAAGATAGTAATCCATAATATTGTCCTAATACTTGTATAAATGTTTCTTGTATCATATGATTGTCTCCGTTCTTAATTATTATAGTTACCGAAAATTATATCCTTCTTTTGCTTTATCTTTTAGAAACTCCATCCTTAGATTGTTTAACCATATCTTTTCTTTTGTAGTGTAGTATTGTTTACTCTTTATTTCGGTTATTCTTTCGAGTACTTTTTTATATAACGCTCTACTATCCTTGCTATTCGAGGTTGAAATCTTTTTTCCATAATGTCTTTGTAAGACACTCATCCCCTTATAATGTTGAGGTTCGAATTGATATTTGAATATTTTAGCTATTTGAGCCATGTTTATCCAAAGATTGAATTAATTAAATTACCTAATCTTACTCCTGCCTTATATAACCTTTTCTCTAATACTGGTTGATACCTATATACATAATCATATGATAGATAAGAACCATCGGGTGTATTCTTGTATATATCCTTTGCCCACCAATGTGATTCAAATGTCCACTCTAATACATTACTTTGTTTTACTTCTTCTCTACCATACTTGTTTTGTAGATGATTACTCCATTCTGTAAAAGACATCTTAAAGTCATCTATTAGGTTAGTATCCCATAGTACATGAAGGTTAGTCTTATTATCACTACCCTTTCTACCCTTGAATGTAACATAAATTTTAGAACCACCATAATCTTCATACCTACCTGTATGCATAGGTTGATGTATATCTCCTACCAAGTGTACCAAATATTTCAAATAGAACTTCTTCATTTCTTTATCCGCCATAGGAGATTTCAATATAGCTACACATCTTTCTATTATCGTTACCACATTTTCTTCTGGTACATCTGCATCAGGATATTCTACATCCAATGGTAGATTCACATAATGCCATTTATCATAACGTCTCCAATTAGGATTACTTCTCATTTCATCTGCCCATGTACTTACTGAAGAAAGAGATTCTCCATCTAGTATCTCATATACTATTTCCTTAACCTCATCAGTTAATTGCCTTTCTGCAATCTCACCAACGATTCTATGTCCTGTTTTACCCCAATCACCTTCCGATGCTTTTACTGGAGCTGGGATTAGTAAGAAACATAATGTCATTAGTATGATAAATGTTACTCCTAACCAATCCGCAAATTCTAATTTTTTCATAACTTTGTTAATAATGTGTTAATACTTTGTTTTAGTGAATGTACTGATATGGTAGCCCCACTAATTGCACTTACCATATGTTTTGGTTTACTGATTCCAATCCATTGTCTCAACCACCTTTTACTTCCAATCTCACCACCATAGTTTTCTCTGTAAACTAATACTCTTACTAATTTAATGGTTTTGTTCTCATCCAATAGAACCATGAAGTCAAAGTGTTCAAACTTACTTCTTGATTTACCTATGTAAACAATATCTGAATTATTTAACATTTGGTATATCTTGCCATCATGAAAGGATTGGCCTTCAGATAGGATTATTTCATGTTGGTAATATTTTGTTAATTGTTTTTCTGCTCTACTTTCTAACTTAGTAGTAAACAAAGAAAGTAAAAGGATTAAATATATCATTTAATAATCTTCTAGTTCTTCTGTATCTAGATATTCATCATCATTGTAATCTCCATAAAATAGATTCTGACCAATCATTTCTGCCATATCTCTTTCTTCGTCATCTTTCCAATCAACATCTTCAATTTGTTGCCAATTACCTCTTCTAGTAATTTCCTCACCGAGGTCTGCTATTTGAAAATAGGTTTCTCCCCCATTATCATCTTGCATTTCTCTAACTCCCAAGATTCTTCCATCTGGTAGTTCCACTTCTAATTGTTTAGTTTCTTGTAACCAAACTGTATGTGTTCCTTTTGTAACTTTTAATTTCATAATTTAATTATTTAATTGTGAAGGGGAACATCCCTCTTCGTTTACTTCGTTGATTTCTGTAATTGGAGTATCAGGACATTTATCAACGGCATTTACAACACCATCATAATCATAATCTGCCCATCCAACTAAGATATCCACTTGTCGGTGTACTTCTTGTAACCTTTCTAAGATTCCTTGAAGAGCCCCACCTGGAGCTAATTCTGAAAATCTATCTTCTAATTCGTTTAATTGTTCTTGTAGAGATGTAATCATTGTTCCTAACTCACTTAAACTAACTTGAGCTGCTTCTGTTTCTATAACCAATAGTGAAACTGCATTTTCTAATTCTTCAAATTGTGTTAACAATCCATCAAAATCTGCAATTGCAACTGATGTTTGTAAAGCTTCAATCTGTTCTTTTAATTCATCTAAACCTGTTTGTAAGTTTGGGTTTACACATGATACCAATACAAAACCCCAAGCTACTATTTTATTTTTCATTTTCTTCATTCCATTTATTCTTTTTGTAGTATATTATCTTCAATTACTGATATAAACTTTTTTGTTTCTTCTACTGTATCTAAGTGAAACTTTTCATGGATATCCCATGCTGTTAAAAACCAATAATCATCTTCAACTTCATCAGATGGTACAGATATCAAACTTGCTGGGCTTGATTCACCATTTATATCATAATAATAATAGTAAAATTCTTCACCAAATTCATTATTATCAAATCGCTGAAACCCTAAATCAATTAAATCTTGTTCTTTCATTTGAGTTTTTACCATATATTTTGATACAAATATACGAATTTTTTTTCACTTGACCAAATTATAATAAACTATTTTTTTGTTTAATTTGAAAACGAGGCCAGGAATTCATAGAATACCTAGTACCTTTCTTAACCTCATTGACCCAATGTGGTAAGTTTGAATCGAAAATGAATATAGAGCCCTTTTCCTTTGGTACAACCAATCCAATTTCATCATGTTTGAAACAAACTTCTCCACCTTCATAGCTATCATTAAGTTGATATATGATGGTTAATGTTGCTCCAAGTTCTATTTCATGTAAATCACTATGTTCGTTGAGGTAATCACCATAACCATATTCATTAAAAGTATATTTCTCAATCGTTTTGAACTTACCATTGGAGTAAATATCTAGTTCATTGAGTTTATTTATAACAATATCTGTAAGTGATTTTAATTCATATATGTTTTTAATATCATCTTTACCAAAGTAACTACCACTTCTTCGATGTAAACCATCTTCATTAACAGTATCATGAGATTTACCATTCTTGTATGTTACTGATTTGAGCCTTTTTAGGTCTGTTTGTTTACCCAACTCTATTATTTTATCACACTCTTCTTCGGTTAAGAAGTTTGGTATAAATTTATTGTACATTTTTTTTATGAATTTCTATTGCCAGTTCATCCATTGCAGCTTCTAATGAACCAAATTTAGTATGTTGTCCCATTATGAGTAGAGAATCTTCGTGTATGAATCCAAATTCATGTGCAAGTTCATGAGTAATTACCCATTGTCTGAATTCTTTATCATATAATACTAAATCTTTGTTAAGTAGTATCAGTACCCTATCTGAAATAGGTGCACCTCTAGCTATTCCCCATATGAAGGGAGGTAAACAATCATCAATGTGAACCATAAATGATTTTTTACTAATCTGATGTAAGGGAACATCTCTTCTATAAAACCCTTTTACTACATCGCAAACATCATCTTCAACCCTTTCATCGATAACCAACTTGTCAGAATCGAAGAAAGTGTAGTATTTCCAATCTTCAAAAGCTAAAAAAATATTTAGAATCGAAAGAAGGAAGATAATTGTAACTGCAATTTTACTCGTTTTTGATATAACCATTGTTTTGTTTGATAATACTTCATTCTCATGAAGTAAAAAGCGATGAGTAATAAATTATTAGCCACTCGGCCAATTATAACTAGAGTTAAATACAACTTTTGTTCCCACGAAAGTGGGTTATATCTCATGTATATAAATATAGGTCTACTAGATTTCGTAATCAAAAAGTAGGAAATCATTTGCCCAATGTTTGGCAATTTTGTATCTGTTACTATTGTAATCTAAAAGATATAAAAAATCATTTGTTGAACCACCTGTTCCTTCATGTCTTTCGTTAAAACTATTAAGTTTAACTATTGGTTCGTATCTACCTATAAGTTTATTTGATACACCTTCCCATTTTTCTGATAATTCTTCTTGTTTTATAACATCATCAAAAAAATCTATATTAGAAGGTTCATTATTTAGTACAGTTGAGAACAATGGGTCGAATACTAACTTGAAAGACCATTGCCATTCATACTTAGATTGACCAGTTTCCATAAACTCTATCGTAGTATCTAAAAATTTAGTAAAAGCTTCTATGTGTAAATCTTTGTTATCAGTAAGTTTATACTGTTTCATATCTAAAGAACTAGAAGATACTATTGTTTTTGGAGGTTGGTTTGGATGATTTGTATCAGAAATGTTTACTCCAAGTGATGGAGTTATATGATATATATCTGCAAGGTATCCAGCAATAACTCGTGTGAAGGGATTTCGACAAAATGTCAGTTTATAACCTGACAATATGTCATCTTCTATGATATCTAATACAGAATAATTGATAAATGAATTATCACCTGATAAATTTACATAGTTTTCTCTTCCAACATTATCATTTAAGAATTTATCTAGAGAGTTAGAACCACATCTTCTGGCTTTAACAATTACAAAAGGATTCTTTATATGTTTTTTAGATACTAATATTTCCATTATGTGAACAAATATAATCCATATCCAATCAATAGATTGAAGTTTATAATAACTAAGTTCCATTGTTTAGCTAACCAAACTTGTGGTAGAGATAATACTGCACCAATTAAGTAGGTATAAGCACCAATATTATCATAAGGTAGTAAATAAGGAGAACTCATAATAAATGCAGAACCCATATAACCCAACCTATTACCTAATCTTTCAGCTGGGGTTAATTTTCTTTCCTTAACCATCCATCTAAGTAGAGTGTTGTACCAAGTTCTTTCACAACTTCTACAAGTTTTCTTCCCCTTCTTAAATCTAAAATCAGGTTTACTCTGATTACAAACGTTACACTTTTTCATCTTTTATTATATTCTTTTATAGTATCAAATACAAATTCTTCGGGTTCAAGATATCCTGGTTGTTGACAGTTAGCATCTCTAGCTACATGATAGAAATGTTGATTCCAAGCGCTTTTTATCTCATGATTTCTTGTATTTGTATAATCCAACTTACTTGTTCTTTTTATTAACTTAAAATTATCTGTAAGTATATCAACCCACTTTACATATTCAGGATAATATGTTCTAGAAAATAACAACCATAACTTAGTTAAATATGGATGATAGTGTTGAGAAATCATATTATATAAACTTGTTCTTGTTGAAGTACGGTGTACACCTTCTACTGTTTTGAATGGGTTAATTACCATCCACCATAATGCTCTAAAATAAGTTTCTTTGAATTCTTCAAACTTTGCAACTCCATGGTCCTTACGAATTACCTCATCATGAAGGTATCTATCTTTCATATAAAAATACAGATGTTCTATTTCAAAATTAGGATTTTTTTGTAAATTATATATCTGTTTGTTTCTTTCTGTATCGTTTTGGTAGTACATTATTTGTCCCTTTTTGTAATCATAAAAAAGTTGTTTATGAGCAATCTTCCATTGTGTATCATCAAAATATTTTTCTAATTGATTACAAACATCTTCTTTTTCTTGAGAGTTTAGAGCATGTTTCAAATCTTCATATATTCCAACCGACCAATGGTCTTTTGGTTCTCTACACAAAATGTATATTTTTTTGTTTGATTTTCCACTAACAATATTTCTAAATGTAGATACAACATTTTCTATCATTTTTTCTTCTAATTCATTATCTGGTGCAAAAAAGTGTTTAACAGTATTATTACCAGGCTTAAATTTAGATTCTATTGTATTTGATTGTGGCTGAATATCAAGTTTACCATCGTTATCAAACATATCGTAATTAGCTAAATCTCTGATTCTCTGATAAGATACTTTTTTATCAAACTTATTATAGGTAATAGAGGAACAAGTGCTTGATGCAACTTTAGGCCTCGCTATTACTATATTACCTTGAATTTCAAATAGCTGTACTTGGTCATAAAAGGGAGTATCTCTACTGTTCATTTATCTCTATAATTTTTTCATCTTTTATTATATTCTAGTATAGTATCATATACAAAGATTTCCGAATCAAGAAATGCTGGATGTTGAGCGTTGTTATTACTCAGAATATAATGTAGAGCATTGTTCCAACTGTCTTTGATTTCAACTTCTCTTGTATTTGTAAATTCTAACTTACTTGTTCTTTTTATTAACTCAAACTTATCTTCATCTATATCAACCCACTTTACATATTCAGGATAATATGTTCTAGAAAATAGCATCCATAACTTAGTTAAATATGGATGATAGTGTTGAGAAATCATATTGTATAAAATTGATTTTACATTAGTATGATGTACACCTTCAACTGTTTTGAATGGATTGATTACCATCCACCACAACGCTCTAAAGTATGTTGTTCTGAACTCATTATATTTTTTAGCGTTAACAACCTTACCATGAAGATATCTATCTTGAATAAATTTTAATAAATCTTCAATCTGAAAGTTTCTTCTGTTATCCAATTGTAGATTTTTACCTACATACTCATTATAAGTTATATTTTTGTAATCATTTATAAGTTGTTTATGAGAATCCTCCCATTTTGTATCATCAAAATATTTTTCTAATTGATTAGAAACATCAGCTCTTTTTCGTTGGCTTAAGCTATATTTCAAATCTTCATATATTGAAGCTGACCAATGTTGGCGCGGTTCTCTACATAAAATGTATATTTTTTTGTTTGATTTTCCACTAGTAATATTTCTAAATGTAGATACAACATCTTCTATCATTTTTTCTTCCCATTCATTATCTGGCGTGAAAAAGGGTCTAATATCAGATGGTGTATGAAATTTAGGGTTTAATTCTGATTGCGATTCAACATCGAGTTTACCCTTGTTATCAAATAAATAATAATTACATAAATCTCTGATTCTTTTATATTCAATTGTTTGGATATTTGTACCAGGAAAAGTACTAACATTACTATGAACAATAGAAGCACAAGTAGTTGATGCAACTTTAGCCCTTGTTACTACTATATTACCTTGAATTTCAAATAACTGCATTTGAGCGTAAAATGGATTGTCTTTACTAATCATTTATCTCTATAATTTTTTCCCATTGTTTACCAATAGTGTGTTCAGTAGTACCACGATATATCTCACCTGTTTCAGTATCTTGTAATATCCACTTATGTGGAACTTTAGTATTAACTACTAATGCCATTGGTTCATCTAACTCTACCAAAGGTCTACCATCTAGTGTTTTTCTCACTTCGACTCTTTTATCTTCTTTAACTAAATAATTAACTTCTTCTGTGTTTACTATTTCACCAGAATCTATCAACTGTTTAGTTTTCTTTCCATTCTTTTTTCCCATCATATTAATGGTACTCTCCATATAAATTAACTTACCCATTACAATAATGATTTTGCTTTACTTTGTTTTGCTGTAAAAATTTGGAATATTTGTTTTTCCGATTGATTCATGAATATGATTCTATCTGATTTTATATCCGATAAGAATATTGCTTCATCTTCTTTTATTATAAATTCCTCTCCATCTAGTTTTACTTTCAAATCATCTTCTGATTCTATATTAATAAGTACAACTATTTCATCTATTTGTGGTCTTAATATATGTTCATAATACTTTTGTTTTTGTAAAACAAAGTTGTTAAACATAGATTCGGTACGTTTACCAAATATATCTTTTATTTCTTTTTGTATATAGTCTTTATGTTCAACTGCCCATTTAGTTCTAATTAAATCTACTAAAGTATATCCTTCTTTTTTATAAAATTCATTGTTACCACTATAATCTAGTTTCGGAGCTGCACCACTCGGTCTATCATCACTTAGATTGAAAAGAATATTTTTTCTTATATCATCATCACAGAACTGTGAAATTGTTTTATGTAGTATCATTTGTTAAATGTATAAATAGAGGGCAGTATAGGATTCGAACCTATGTATAAGGATTTGCAATCCTCCACCTATCCTCTCGGTCAACTGCCCTTTGGCTCACTACTCTTGTTCGTGTACCATCGCACTTAGATGTCCTTGGTTTGGTTCTAGTGCTGATAATAATTGATAATCTCTATCGCTCATGGTAAATCTCCTTTTATTAAGGTTCAACTTACGCAACGATTGTTTCGGATGCGTTCACTCCACCCGCGACTATATTATTAAAAGGCCAGTCCACACGGCCTATATATAAATAGAGATATCTAGATAAAAGTTTTAGTGGTCTTTTGTTCTTTTGCTTCTAAGAATAAATTACCTGAAAATGATATTCTTTCTTTATCTGTTGAGAAGAATGGGTACACAAGATGAGGCAATCCAGCTGGAAACAACAAGAACTTACCTTCTTGTGATGTATCTCCTTTGTATGTTTTCTCTTGTATGTTTCCTTCTTCTACATCGTATAAAAATGAAAAACATCCATTTCTAGTTTCCCTTGTTTGACCAGGACCTATATTCCTTTCATCATTAGTAGTATAAGGAATCTTGTACCATATTACAAATGAGAAATCACCAGTATGTCGGTGGAATGGATTATACTCATATTTCTTTTGAAAGTTAACCCAAGCGTGATTTTCTCTTGTTGATACTTTTAGGGAATCGTAGTTTGTAGGAACTCTGTAACTTTTTTCAAATGAATTTATTTTATCTTTATATTCTAATAAAGAACTATTGATAAACTTAATAATATCATCTGTATAGGTTATTGGATATTCATCATCGAGTTGACCAGCTAATCTACTCATCATCTTTTTATCCCTACCCCTACTTACACTATCTACTGTTTCTTTGAGTTGATTCATCAAAGAATCATCTAATTTCTTTTCTATTACCCAATAATGTTTTGATAACCTATTTAACATACTAATCTATTTTTTACTAACTCTTCCGCTTGTTCCCCCCAAAACATTCCAGCCTTAGGTCCTCCATTACACTTACCATCCGATTCACCTGGTATCTTAACCCAAAGATAAGCATCACAGAATCTATGTTTTGTTTTAGTGGTAGCTGGCTCACCTAAACCCCGTCCAATTGGATTACACCATTCAGATTCCAGGGGGCCCTTACCATTTCTTGAGGTATCTATAACAAAGTGGTCATCTGGCCTAAACCTACAAACTCTCTTTCCCCACTTAATACTTTCATCTGTACTTCTATAATTACAAACATTAACAGAAAATCCTCTAACTTTAGGATTACTAATTCTATCTAATAATTCTCCTACATCTTTTGCAGGTAACCAATCTGAGTGTCCTACATCTATATAAACAATACCATTACAATTATCAGTTAATATTTCTAATCCTTGTTTCATAAGAGATAATCTCCACTCTCTATCTTCTTCTGATAATAAGGTAGAGTGTGGTAAAGCATCAGGTTCGAATATTATAATAGGTGAACTATCACCAACACCTCGTGCAAACCTTTCTATATAATCTAGGTATCTTTCTTCTGTTTTAGCTCCTCCTTTAGAATATTGACCTACATCTCTGTTTGGTATATTGTAACTCACCAATACAGGTAATTGTGGGTGAGCTCTTTTTAATAATCTTTGTATGGATTTCTCCATATGTTTCTTTGGTTTCTTAGGATTATCTCCATACCAAAAAGATTGAGGATGTTTGAATATCTCCAAGGCCAAAGGATACTTATCTTGATAATTAGTTATCCTATTAAAGTTCTGTATCCAAAATGGATAATTCATACGGCTTCTTTATCCATTTCTTAAAAGGATGTGAATTAAATTCTCTTGTGATTTGTTTAAGTTTCTTCTCTTCCTCAGTTTCAGGTGGAGGAGGAGTATCCCATTTTATAGAGTTAAGGAATGATTTATGACATCCTTTATGTACAACTCTAAATTGGTGTTCCATTATTTTTCGTGGTAGATTGTTGTAATCTCTCCACCACTTCTCGTCTAGTTTCATAACCAAAGTTTATCTCTACCCATTCAAGTTCACCATTATCTTGTAACTTTAGGAGGTAGTGTTTATTACCTACTTTTTTTCTATACTCGTTCTTCATCTATATTTCTATCATCCAACAAACTCATTATATACTTACGTTTCTCGGAAGTATAAGTTTTCCAATTACTTATTTCATCTCGTGTTCTTTTACAACCAATACAATATTCGTTGATATTATAAATACAGATACTTACGCAAGGTGATTCAATTTTATTCATAATCTATATAGGTTACTTCACAACCTATTCCATTATCTAAACATTCCGCTATTCTAGGGTAAACTCGTTTATACGCATCTACTGATGAGCCGATAAACCCTTCTTTAGTTTTGTTTTGTGTTGCTGTATCTCCCAACAATAAACAACCTTCAGTATGTTCATCTGTATTTCCTGTATGCCAAAGTATATATTCAAATCCAGGTACATCTTGTACATGAATCATTCCTTTGTGCATTGAACCATACTTCTTTGTGTATCTATTGTGGAATCCTCCTTCTTTCCTCAACTTAAGTTGATATGTTCCTTCTGGTATTCTGGTTTCTCCTTTTACCTTTACATCTCTTTTTTCATCTTCAAGTGTAAAGCAAAGAAACTCCCTATCACCACCCGAAACATCGAATAATAATCCTAATGTAGAATCATCACTACTTGAAAACCTCACTACCTCATATTCCATCTTCTCGGCCTTCATCATATCTAATATAAAATCCATAGTTATAAACCTTTATTAAAATCATCTCTAAAACCATCCTTTATTTTATCAACCTCCTCTATCAATATATCCCACATTACTAATGGATTGATTCGGGTTTCAATACCACAGTTGTAACACATGGTATCCATAGTGGCTGAAAATTCTAAGAAATCTTTCTCGCTAATCTCTATCATAAGGATTGTTAAATGTTTGTACCATGGCTTCAATAAAACCTATTATCCAAGCCACCATGGTAACTGGCCAGAACATTAGTAATCTAACTTGATAACCAGTAGTGATTTTATCCTTACCGATTATTACTGTATGTAGTAAAGACCAAATAATCCCTACTCCTAAATAAAATTGTATATAATCTATCATAAGCTTAAATATTTAACATTTCTCTAAACATGAGTTATCCCACCCATCTTTTTCTGCATAACAAGAATTTACATACGTTGTTCCATCTGGTGCACAGACTGGGTCGTATATCTCTATACAAGAAACTCCATGTACATATTCACCTTGAACGCACTCTGGTTCATAGGGTTCATACTGACATCCAATTATTATAAGTCCGATAAGGATAACAAGAATTACAAAAGCTATCTTATCTATTTTTTCTAAACCTTTTAAGTATTTATTCATCTATTCTATTATATTCATCTTTAATTCTAACAATATCATCTTCACCAAAATATGTACCAGTCTGAACTTCTATGAATACTGATGTTTCCATAGTATCATTAAATGCTCTATGTTTAGCTCCTTGTGGTATCTGTATTGAATCACCAGGATTGAGTTCATGTAGAACCTCGTTTAATATAACTGATACTTTACCTTCAACACAAGTCCAATTCTCAGCTCTGTGTTTATGGTATTGATAAGATAACTTACCACCTGGACTAACTGTTATTCTCTTTACCTTAGTTTTCTCGGAATCTAGTAGTACCTCGTACTTACCCCAAGGTCTTATATCAGTCTCTATTCGCATTCCAAATTTGTTTAAGTGCTGATGCCAACAAGAATATTGCGATAACATTAATAATCATCTTAATCCATATAGGGATGTTTATATTAATAGTATCTAAAAAAATACTACCGAATACTAAGATGAGCCCTATCTCACCATGTCTTTGTTTATCTATCATAACTTCTCATTTTTATTAAATTAGTTTTGTTAACGATTTTTTCCATTCATCATAATACATTAGTTTTTTTGGCCCTCCAAGGTGATGACACTTACAATCATTTGGATTGGGTGAACAAAATAATTCGGGTTTTATATTTTTATAATGTAAGAAAGAGGATATCCAATACTGAGAACCACATATGGATACTTGCTCATTTTTTTCATTAAATCTATATTTTGGTTCTAAAACATCATTGAAAAACTTTTGTACTTTTTTATATTCACTTACAATTTCTTTTACTAAAGAATCATTGTTAAAATACATCAGACCTAAATTATATGAAGATTCAGATATATCCCAATATGGAATTACATCTTTAATTGAATGTTTTAAGAATATATCAGAATAGTATAAGGCTCTAGGGTCTACAACTTCAAACTCAAAACCAATATCTTTAGTAGGTACTATATTTTCTCTAATAATAAAATCACCATCAATACAACAAAACTCACCTTTTTCATTTTCTAAAACATGAAATTTCAAATCAGCAAGAAACGTAAACTTTTTAAGTTTAATTATTTTTACCTCATCTACATAATCCTTAAATAAATCTTTTGATTCTTCATCTGTATATAATATTTTTTTATAAGAACTATCCGCGGATTCAAATGATTTTTTGTAAAGATATTCAATATACTCACTTGAAATTTGGGGATTATTATTTTTTCTCCATTTTTTAGAATATGTCCAAATTAGTTTTAACACTATTTCTTTTTATTTTTCTTTGTGTGTTCAATATACTCACTTCTCATCAAGTTAAGTAAATCAGCTTCATCTTCATAGTAATGGCCTTTTGTTTCAACTTGAGTGATTAATTCTCTAACTTCCATAGCGGTTTTAAGTTCTACTTCTGATTGCCATGGTTCATTTGATAACCAGTTATCCATTTGTTTTAGAAACTTTAATTGTTCTGGTGTTACAAACACTGCTGTTCTATTAGTGTATTTATGTTTTGTCATTCCATTGTTTCATTACTACGTTATTAACTATAAAGTTGTTCTTCTCATAAAAAGGAACTAACTCTTCTTTACAAAAGAGAGAAAGTCGATAACATTTTTTCTCCCATGCTCTTTCAACCAACGCTTTGATAAGTTTCTCACCTACACCATATCCTCTCCAATTCTCATCAACTACCACATCTTCGATTTGACCTGATTGATATCCTCGTATTTTGTTCTCTATCACTAAAGAACCATATCCAATAATTTTGTTTTTATATTCTACTACGAGCCCTTCACAGTTGAACTCTTTCCAGGCCTTAGATTTATCTACTAGGGAAGTTTCCACAAATGTTAGTTGATTCAATAAATCATATACTGAATCTAAATCCTTAAATTTTATATCTCTAACAATCATATAAAAAATTTACAACCTTGAACTCTTTTTCGGTAACCAAAATAATATCAGCTCAGCTAATACTAATAGAGAACAATAAAAACTCTATATAGGGAATAAACGATATAATGTAAACAATACAGATAACGCTCACTATAAACTTGAACATATAATAGATAGGAAGAATTATCAATAACCAATTAAATAAGTTTATATCAAATACTCACCTATTCCCCTATATAGATAAGAAGTTTTATAAGACAGAGATTTCAACCTCGTTCTATCCTTCTTATATAGTGACTCTGATAGGATTCGAACCTATGACCGTCTGCTTAGAAGGCAGATGCTCTATCCAACTGAGCTACAGAGCCATGATTTTCCTTTCTTCGATGAGCTCGCCATACGAGGTGCTCATTCTTCCTTTCAATTTAATCATGACACAATGTCCAACCCTTGGGGGTTGATTAGGGTATTTTTTCCTATGGGGAAAAAAATTGACTCCGATATAAAAACCACTCCGAGCCCCCTTTAACAAAAAACCTTTTTCCTAGTTACAAGAAACCTACCCCTATGGGGGGGGGGGCCTAGTCTTT
>Ga0213859_10000081_pt1 | contig 41319 bp, 43 predicted proteins | sample PICome_2_FD_160133 | JGI IMG/M metagenome (GOLD analysis project Ga0213859, IMG submission 160133) | Coastal seawater microbial communities near Pivers Island, North Carolina, United States - PICO304 | ecosystem: Environmental > Aquatic > Marine > Coastal | place: USA: North Carolina...
GTTCAAACAAGAGTTCAGTGGTCATCCCGTTGCGCAAAGCCTTTGTCGAGCTTTCTTGAATGGTGGGTCCATCTGCCAGAGGATCTGAAAATGGAAGTCCAATTTCGATCAGATCTACTCCAGATTTTTCAAGATTTTCTATGATTTCAACGGTATCGCGTAGTTGTGGAAATCCTGCAGTGAAATAGATGGATACTAATTTCTTGTCTGTATTGAATAGTTCACTTATGCGCTTACTCATAATTCGAAGTAGTCTATATAGGTTTGTAAATCTTTATCTCCTCGTCCCGAACAGTTAAAGACGATAATGTCATCGCTTTCGAACTTTTGATGTTCAAGAACGGCAAATGCATGTGCTGTTTCTATGGCCGGAATGATTCCTTCCAATTCAGAGAGTCGCTTACCTGCCGCCATCGCCTCGGCATCAGTAATCGAAACAAACTTAGCGCGTTTACTGCTGTAAAGATGGGCGTGCATAGGTCCGATTCCTGGATAATCCAAACCGGCAGAGATCGAGTAGGGTTCTGTAATTTGTCCATCAACAGTTTGCATTAAAAGTGTTTTGCTTCCGTGAATAATTCCAACTTTTCCCAAAGCTGAGGTGGCTGCGCTCTCGCCGCTGTGTACGCCTTTACCTGCGGCTTCTACCGCTATTATATTCACCTCTTCTCGATCGAGGTAATGGTAAAATTGACCTGCGGCATTACTACCTCCACCAACACAGGCAATCACATGAGTAGGATTCTCAGTTCCTTCTTTTTCCAAGAGTTGTTTCTTAGTCTCTTCTGAGATGACCGATTGAAATCGCGCAACCATATCGGGATAGGGATGAGGTCCAACTACAGAACCAATAATGTAATGCGTGTCAACCGGATTGTTAATCCAGTCACGAATGGCTTCGTTTGTAGCGTCTTTCAGGGTTTTGCTTCCTGATGTTGCTGCGCGTACAGTAGCTCCTAAAAGTTTCATACGTGCCACATTGGGTGCTTGTCTTGAAATGTCTATTTCTCCCATATAAATAACACATTCTATACCCATAAGAGCACAGACAGTTGCAGTCGCTACTCCGTGCTGGCCTGCTCCGGTTTCAGCGATGATTCTTTTTTTGCCGAGCGCTTTTGCCATTAAAATTTGCCCAATGGTGTTGTTGACCTTGTGCGCGCCGGTATGGCATAAGTCTTCTCGTTTTAAATATATTTTGGTGCCATAAGTTTCGGATAATCTTTGAGCGTAATACAGAGGAGTAGGCCTTCCCACATAATCTTTCAGCAAGTGTTTAAACTCTTTTTGAAAAGAATCGCGCTGCATTATTTCGAGATAATTAACTCTCAATTCTTCGGTGTTTGGATAAAGCATTTCCGGAATAAATGCTCCTCCAAATTCACCGTAATATCCATTTTCATCTGCGAGGAATTTCGACATAATTTTAAGTGATTAACTGTTCTTTAAATTGTTTCAATTGTGTTGTGTTTTTTGTCCCTGGTTCTTTTTCAAATTTACTGTTGACATCTATGGCACAGCAGTAAGTTGCTTGTGCGGAATTTAAAAATGCCTCAAGTGCTTCAAGGGAGGATAATCCAATTCCTCCACTGAGAAAAAAGGGATGTTTGCAAGTGTACGATTTTAAAATACTCCAATCGAATTGCGTTCCATTACCGCCCGGAAGTTTTCCCTTGGTGTCGAATAAGAAATAGTCACAAAGTGGTTCATAGGTTTTTAGACGATCAAAGTCAAAATCATTGTCTACCGCAAAGGCCTTTATAAGTTTGAGATTGTCAGGAATTTTAGCCCTTAGTTCAAAGAGGTAGTCGGTTGATTCATTACCGTGTAATTGAATATAATCCAACTGATAGTCCATTGCGGTTTGATAAATAAAGTCATGGTCAGCATCGACAAACACTCCCACTTTTTTGATGTTTTGATCGAGCTCTTCAATGCTTGGTAAATCGTAAAATCTGCTAGAAGACTCCCAAAATATAAAGCCTAAGTAGTCGGGCTCAAGTGCAGCTACTTGCCACACATTGTTTTTCATACCGCATATTTTAAGCTCGACCTGTCTCATTAGCTTTGTTCAATAAGTTGTTTTAGCGTCTGACCAGGCTTATCGGTTTTCATCAGTGTTTCTCCAATTAAAAAACCATTATAGCCTGCCTTTTTCAAGTTTTTAATCGATTGTGTATCGCTAAGTCCACTCTCTGAAATTTTCACCTTATTAGGGTCTAGAGCTTTTGCGATATCAAATGAAGTTTTGAGATCTACTTCAAAGGTCTTCAAATTTCTATTGTTTACCCCGACTACATCAATGTCTTCGATGTAAGAAGCTTCTAATTCTTCTAAACCGTGAACTTCAAGCAGCACCTCTAAATTTAATTCATGTGCAAAAGCAGTGAATTCTTGAATTTGGGCTTTGTCTAGAATACTGGCGATAAGCAGAATGAAATCTGCACCGAACGCCTTGGCTTCGGTTATTTGATAAGGGTCAATGACAAAGTCTTTGCGGAGTAGTGGGATTGAGGCAGCACTTCTAGCCAAAAACAAATCCTCTAAGGAGCCTCCGAAGTAATTGGTATCTGTCAAAACTGAAATCGCTGTAGCACCATTTTCTTGATAGGCATTTATGACATTTAATAACTGGTGAGATTGATTGATCACTGCTTTAGAGGGCGACCTTCTTTTGTGCTCGGCAATGATCCCAGAGGATGAATTTTTAAGGGCCTGAGCCACACTAAAAGTCGATCTATTGTACAGTGGCGACTGCTCCAAAATAGAGCTACTCACCAAGCTTTTTTTCGCTTGAACTTCTGCTGTCTTCGTTTGCGTTATGCGTTCTAAAATATTCATAATTCAGCACTGAGCGCTTGTAATTTTTTTAATGTATTTAGGGCCTTTTTTTCCATAAGCGATTGTTCTGCTTTTTCATAGGCTTCATTTAGGCTACAATGATCTGCTGTGGCGATTGCGATTGCGGCATTGGCACAAACCACTTGATTTTGAGCCTCACTTCCATTTCCGTTGAGAATAGCCGTGAATATCTCAGCAGAATCTTCTACCGTTTCGCCTCCTACAATGGCTGTCGCGTCAATGGTATCTAATCCAAATGTTGAAGGGTGTATGATGGATTCACGCTCAGGAGTGATGACTTTTGTACCTCCGGTTAATGATATTTCATCGTATCCGTCTAGGGCATGAACAATGGCATAAGACTTATCCGTATTCTGATAGAGATAACCGTATTTTCGAGCCAGTTCTAAATTGAAAACCCCCACCATTTGATTTTTTGGAAAAGCAGGATTAACCATGGGCCCAAGCATATTAAAAAAGGTTTTAACTCCGAGGTCTTTACGTATTGGCGCCACGTTTTTCATGGCGGGATGAAACAAAGGAGCATGTAACACACAAATACCAGCTTCATCCACACATTTCTTTAAAAAATCTCCATCATTACTAAAGGCCACACCCAGGGATTCTAGAACATTACTGCTTCCACATTTTGAACTCACTCCATAATTTCCGTGTTTGCTCACTTGAACTCCAGCTCCAGCGGTTACAAAAGAGGCCAATGTTGAAATATTGAAGGTGTCTTTTCCGTCACCCCCAGTACCACAAAGGTCAATAAGGTTGTAATCTTCAAGGGGTACTGAAACGCACAGTTCTAACAGTGCATCTCTAAACCCTTCGAGTTCTTGAACATCAATACTGCGCATCATATACACGGTCATAAAGGCCGCAACTTGATGCGAATTATAGGTACCTGAAGCAATGTTGATCAGTATCGACCTGGCTTGCTCCTTGGTCAACGACTCGTGATTAATAAGTTGATTTAATACTTCTTTCATAGTGATAACCAGTTAGATAACATTTTTTTACCCGTTGGAGTGAGAACAGATTCTGGATGAAACTGTACCCCAACAATATTTAAGGTTTTGTGACGAAATGCCATTACGTAATCCAAATCATCCACCGCAGTGATTTCCAATTCTGAGATAGAATCCGGATCTACTACCCAAGAGTGATACCTTCCGACTTGAATGCGATCGTCTAATCCTTGAAAAAGGCCTTTTTTTTCTTTTAAGGTTATGGATGACGCAATGCCGTGATACACTTGAGTTAAATTGATGAGCTGCCCTCCAAATACCTCGGCAATGGCTTGGTGACCTAAACAAACACCCATGATAGATTTAGATGATTTGTAATGCGATATCACTTCCTTGAGCAATCCCGCCTCATCAGGTATACCAGGTCCGGGAGAAAGCAGAATTTTATCGAAATCTTCGAGATCTTCAATTTTAAATTTGTCATTTCTAAAGACGGTAACCTCGCAATTGAGCTCATTTAAATAATGGACTAAATTGTAAGCGAAACTATCGTAATTGTCTATAAGAACTACCTTGGTCTTCATGCCCTGCTTATAAGTTTTCTGCGATTTCTAAAGCCTTGTTGAGGGCTCCTAATTTATTGTACGTTTCTTGGAGTTCTGAGGAAGAATCAGAGGCCGCTACAATTCCCGCTCCGGCTTGATAATGCAATTGTTGTTGGTGACTTAAAAAGGTTCGAATCATTATGGCATGATTGAAATTCCCTTTAAAGTCCATAAATCCGATTGCACCACCGTAATACCCTCTTGGAGTTGATTCGTATTTATTGATGAGGGTCATCGCCATGTGCTTTGGTGCACCACTGAGCGTTCCTGCGGGAAATGTATCTGCCACAATCTTTAAACTCGATGTTCCGGATTTAATTTTACCGATAACCTTTGACACCAAGTGAATCACATGTGAGAAGTATTGAACTTCTCTATACGTTTTGACTTCAACGGCATGGCCATTTCGACTTAAATCATTTCGAGCTAAATCGACAAGCATCACATGCTCAGCATTCTCTTTTTCATCTTCGGCCAATTCTTTGGCGAGTTCAGCATCTTTTTCATCGTTACCGGTTCTTTTGTAGGTTCCTGCTATGGGATGAATTTCAGCTTGGTCGTCTTTTATGATGATCTGAGCCTCTGGTGAGGATCCAAATATTTTAAAATTTCCGTAATCAAAATAAAACAAATAGGGGGAGGGATTAATCGATCTTAGCGCACGATACACATTGAATTCGTCTCCTCTAAATTGCTGTGAGAACCTGCGTGACAAAACCAATTGAAAAACATCTCCTCTTTTACAGTGTTCTTTAGCTTTGTCCACAAGATTTTTAAACGCTTCATCTGAGGTTGATGTAGTGTTTTGACCCACATTGTGATACTTGTATTGACCTTGAATTCCTGAATTTATAATTTGTTCTATTTCATCTAATCGATGCTCCTCATCGAGATTGTGTGAAAAGAGGTAGGCCTCGTTTTTAAAATGATCAATTGCTATGATATACCTGTAAACAGCATAGTAGATATCAGGTATTTCAGAGGAATGTACATCAACGTTAATGTCTTCAAAATAGCGAACAGCGTCGTAATTCATGTATCCAAAAAGGCCGTTGTAAATAAATTTAAAGTCCAATTCATCTGTTTCGAATTGTGCCTTAAATTCATCAAGCTTAGTCAGGGCATCGCTACGATGCGAAATGGAATGAACATCAGTCTCACCTGCAGGATAACTAATTTGAATTTCTTCGTTGCTCACACTGAATTGAGCAATGGGATCAAAGCAGATGTATGAGAAGCTATTGTCATTGGCATGGTAATCGCTACTTTCCAATAGAATAGCATTGTGAAACTTATCCCTCAACCTTAAATAGATACTTACCGGAGTCAGGGTATCTGATATGATTTTCTTATAGTTAGTCTTTAATTTATACATAAGCCGCTGTTTTAAGAACTAAAAAAGGCTTGTCGTGATGACAAGCCTTTTTTAGATAAATGGTAAGACATGATCACGACACTACTGTGCACTGATCCACCACCAAGTATTTTTAAAATTTTTCATAATTGATGCTAATATAAAGACATATTAATTGAAGTACAAATACTTTTCGGTATTCATTTATACAATAGATTCAATTAACTCCTCTTCACTCAATCGAACTTTTGCCAGATGTTGCGTTCCGTCGTTTTCACTTCTATAGCCGAGTGCAAGACAGACAGTTGGTTTCCACAAGGTAGTATCAATTTCTAGAATTTCGGCAAAGCGCTGTTCATCAAAACCTTCAATGGCTGAGCTGTCGATGCGCAGGTCAGAGGCTGCCTGTAAACCGTAGGATAGTGCGATGTACATCTGTTTGTCACACCATGCCGCCTGTTGGCTTAAAGGCCATTTTGTAAGCGCCTGTGTCACATGCTTTTTATAGGTTTCAACCTCTTCTTGATTTGGATTTCTGGCAGCTATTAAGTTGTTGAAATAGCGATCAATCACCAAGGGATGCACTGCTGAAGCATGTGCAAAAACTAACAAGTCAGAGGCATCTGTTATTTGACCTTGATTGTAGGCCGCTGTTTTTAATTTTGCCCTTACTTCATCTCCCTTTACGTGAATTAATTTAAAGGGTTGAAGTCCGTAAGAGGTAGGAGCGAGATTTATGGCTTTAAAGATGACTTCTAAATCTTCAGCTTCTATGCGTTTAGAGTCGTCGTATTTTTTTACCGCGTACCGCCAGGTGCGAGAAGCGAGAATATCACTTTTCATAGTCTTTTTTTGTCAAAGATAGTACATATTAAAAGTGGATTGTATTTTTGACTATGCGAAGTTTTTCAGTCGTTCTAATAGGGTTGATTCTCATGATCTCGTGTAAGAGTGAACCCCAAACCCTAAAGGTTATTTCACTGGAGGAGTTTCAGTCTGTTATGGAAGAGGCTCGTCAAAGTGACGATCTAACAGTCTATAATTTTTGGGCGACGTGGTGCGCACCCTGTGTTGCAGAAATGCCAATAATCGCAGAATTTACGCGAATCCATGGTCAGCAGTTGATATTTGTAAATGTGGATCGTCAAAATTTATGGCTGAGTCGCGTTCCGCAAATGCTTAAAAAGTTAAATCTTCAAGAAGAGGTATACTTATTAGATAAACCAAAATTGAATAATTGGTATCAGATGATTGATGAAAACTGGGGAGCAGGCTTGCCAGTCACTCTTTTTGTGGGGCAGGGGCAAAGCGTATTGTATCAAGGCCCTCTAGAAGAGAAAGATTTAAAAGAAATAACAGGTAAATTCAATAAGGACTATTAATTTTGAAAAAAAATAAAATGTCAGATTTAATTCAAGAAAAATGGGTCGCACAACTGTCAGAAGACGATAATGCTGTTGTTGTCGATGTGCGCACTGCACAAGAACGCGCCGATGGTTTTGTCGCCAATTCGATTCATATGGATATCTATCAACCTCAAGAATTTATGAAGTCTTTGGAAGGTCTGGATAAGTCAAAAAACTATTATATCTATTGTCGTTCTGGAAATCGATCAGGCCAAGCCTGCGCCGTATTTAATCAAAGTGGGGTTCAAAACACCTACAATTTAATTGGCGGAATGATGGAGTGGAATGGCGAATTAGTGTATTCATGAATGTCAATTCAAAATTGTATCACCTGATACATTTTGCACAGCGAAGAGGTTTTGAGGTTTGTCAAAGAATTGCGGAGCGCTGGGGTATTCGAGCGCGTGTGGTTCGACTGAGTTTTATTTATTTGACTTTTGTCACTCTTGGATTTGGTTTTGCACTCTATCTTTTCTTCGCTTTTTGGATTAAAATAAAAGACATGGTGTACACCAAAAGAAACTCTGTGTTCGATTTATAATTTGTCTTTTCACTGTTTGTTTTACGCATTAAAACCGCTTTATTTCACTAAAAAAGTAATGTGATAAGGATGTGCCTCTAGCAATAATTTGTTACTTTGGGCTCTTGTTACAAAAAACACCTAATTATGAAAAAACTATTGAGCTTCTTATTCTTTGTCAGTATGAGCTTAAGTGCAGTTGCACAAGAAGAAGGCTTAGATCAAAAAATCGATCAAGCGTTTAAACCCGTCTCAGACTTTTTTAATACCGTAATCTTTTTTCCAGTATTTGGAACTCCTTTCGTACTTATTCTACTTGTAGGTAGTGCGTTGTTTTTTACGATTTATTTTGGGTTTCCCAATATCAGACATTTCGGAACTGCTATTAATGTTGTTCGCGGAAAATACGATGAACTAGAGGGTCAAGGGGGTGCGCATGCTTCTGAAGTTCATGAGGTAGATGGAGATCTTCCTGATACGATTAAAGATGAGAGTCAAGAGGGTGAGGTAAGTCATTTTCAGGCCCTTGCCACTGCTGTTTCTGGAACTGTGGGTAATGGAAATATCGCAGGGGTAGCTTTGGCAATTGCCCTTGGAGGTCCAGGTGCAACATTTTGGATGATTGTGTGTGGATTATTAGGAATGTCAACCAAATTCGTAGAATGTACCCTTGGTGTTCAATATAGAGATGTAGATGAAAATGGAGTGGTCTTTGGTGGTCCGATGTATTACATTAAAAAAGGTTTAGCCAAAAAAGGTTTTGTCAATCTAGGTAAAGTAGCTGCGGCACTTTTTGCCTTCTTTTGTATCGGAGGATCCTTTGGTGGAGGAAATGCTGCTCAATCGAATCAAGCTACTATAGTGTTAAAGGAGCTTCTAGGATTAGAAAGTACGATTGCAGGTACCATGATTGGAGTCGTTTTAGCCGTCTTAGTTGGAATTATCATTATTGGTGGGATTAAGCGTATTGCTTCTGTTACCGAAAAGGTCGTTCCTTTCATGGCGGTTCTATATATCGCTGCTTGTTTGTATATCATCTTGAGCAACTTTGCCTTAATTGATGATGCTGTAGGTACCATTTTTAGAGAGGCATTTAACCCAAGGGCTGCTGGAGTAGGTGGAGTTATAGGAGTACTGCTTATCGGATTTAGAAGAGCTGCCTTTTCTAATGAAGCTGGGGCTGGATCAGCATCTATAGCACACTCTGCAGTAAAAACAAAACATTCGGCTTCTGAAGGTCTAGTTGCACTTCTAGAGCCATTTATCGACACTGTTGTCATTTGTTCAATGACCGCCTTGGTTATTGTCATTTTCAATATGGGTGGATATTTTGAATACGGAGGAGTTAACGGCGTGGTTATGATTGACGGAATGCCATATGAAGGCGCTGGAATTACTAGTAGAGCTTTCGCGAATTACATTCCGTATTCTAATATCTTTTTAACAATAGCTGTAGTATTATTCGCGGTATCTACCATGATTTCTTGGTCTTATTACGGATTGCAATCTTGGAAATTTTTATTCGGTAGAGGAAAGCGAACAGATCTTACTTACAAGATGTTATTTTTAGTATTTATTGTGATTGGAGCCGCCGCAAGTATGGACAGTATTTGGGCATTCTCTGACGCAATGATTTTTGCGATGGTATTTCCGAATATGGTAGGATTGTACTTCTTATTCCCTGAAGTAAAGGCATTATTAGGTAACTACCTAAAAGCGATTAAGGGATAGCGCAAAACCGTTAATGAAATATAAAGTCCCCTTTCGTTTTAATTCACAAGAGCGAAAGGGAATTTTTTTGTTGCTGCTGGTTTTATTCTTTTTGTTTTATGTGAAAGTTGAAGTAGTTAAGATCTTGGCGCTCACTCAAGCGCGTTTCACTGTTCAAGTACTGCAATTCAATTCGCAGTCTAAAACCACTCAAAAACATCCAAAAACGTCAAATTTTCCCACAGCAAGTAAACAGACTCAAGTGGAACCTCAGCCTTCTAAAACAATAAAATCAGTGTTGCGTTTGGGTGAAATTAACAGCGCAGACACTTCGCAATTAAAACAAATTCACGGAATAGGTTCTGTTTATTCAAATAGAATCGTGAAATTTAGAAAAAGACTTGGAGGCTTTGTTGATGTGGAACAGCTGGGCGCAGTTTACGGTTTAAGCGAAAATTTGGTGGATAGTATAAAGAAGTATTTTACATTAGATGCATCGAAAGCAAAAAAGATTAAACTCAGAGATGCGAATGCTTATGATTTGAGACGATATCCATTTTTGAGTGAAAAGCTTATTGAGGAGTATGTGTTATTTAGGACGAAAAGCGGTTTGAATTCGCCGGACAGTTTGACTAACTTTTTTAAAAAAAGATTAAACAAATATGATTTTTATCTTCTATATTTGTATACAAAGCCAGAGTAATGATTACAGAAATAAAGGGAGTTATGAATTTTGATTATTCAGAAACTCAGCGATTAGTCGGAGAGTCTGCAAAGCAATTTGCACTTCAATACATTGCCCCTAATGTGAGAGATTGGGATGAGACCCAGTACTTCCCTAAAGAGGTGTTGCACAAAGCAGGTGAATACGGTTTTATGGGTATCATTATTCCTGAAATGTATGGCGGTGCAGGTCTGTCTTATCACGAATACATAACGGTTATAGAAGAGATTACAAAAATAGACCCATCCATTGGTCTATCTATAGCAGCACATAATTCACTTTGTACAAATCACATTTACGAATTCGGAAACGAAGAACAAAGGCAGCGTTGGTTACCAAAATTGGCTTCTGGTGAGTGGATTGGTGCTTGGGGGATAACAGAGCACAACACAGGTAGTGATGCAGGAGGAATGGCTACTACAGCTGTTCAGGATGGTGATCACTGGGTTCTGAATGGAGCAAAAAATTTCATCACCCATGGAAAAAGTGGAGAAGTAGCTGTGGTTATTGCTAGGACAGGCGAAAAGGGTGATTCTCACGGAATGACCGCATTTGTGGTTGAAAGAGGTACTCCAGGATTTACCCATGGCAAGAAAGAAGATAAATTGGGTATGCGCGCTTCTGAGACGGCAGAAATGATTTTTGAGAACTGCCTTATACCTCAGGAAAATGTTTTAGGCGAAGTAGGTGATGGATTCATTCAATCCATGAAAATTCTAGATGGTGGAAGAATTTCGATAGGAGCATTGGCCTTAGGAATCTCGAAAGGTGCCTATGAAGCGTCTCTTAAATATGCAAAAGAGCGAACACAATTTGGTAAGCCTATTTCGGCCTTCCAAGGCGTATCTTTTAAACTGGCAGATATGTGTGTAGAAATTGAGGCCGCCGAATTGTTGTTACACAAGGCTGCTTTTTTGAAAAACGAAAAACGAAAAATGACCTTGAATTCTGCAATCTGTAAATTATATGCTTCAGACAGTTGTGTCAAAATAGCTAATGATGCCATTCAGATTCACGGAGGATATGGTTACCTCAAAGACTTCCCGGTAGAAAAATTCTACAGAGACGCTAAACTCTGCACTATAGGAGAAGGAACTTCAGAAATCCAAAAAGTGGTGATCTCAAAAAATATTTTAAAATAGCTGGTATAAGTATAATTTAGTTTTATATTTGCAGCCTAATACTAAAGAAAGGAGGTGCTTTAATGTTAATAATTCCAGTAAAAGACGGTGAAAATATAGATAGAGCTCTTAAGAGATACAAGCGCAAGTTCGATAGAACAGGCACTATGCGTCAATTAAGAGGTAGACAGCAGTTTACCAAGCCTTCAGTGCGTAGAAGAGCAGAAATTCAGAAAGCGCAGTATATTCAAACATTAAGAGATCAAGAACAAATTTAAACTTGTCTTTGAACTAGATATAGAATCCCAAGCTTAAAAACTTGGGATTTTTTTATTTTAGTATTTCATTAAAAGAGGCTATTGGAAACTAGAAATCAAACTTTTCTCACTCAATATTTCGAATTTTTAAGTGTACAGAAGAATCTGTCGGTTCATACCATCAAGGCCTATCAAAGTGATTTACTCAGTTGTTTGCATATTCTCGAACAGGAAGGAGTTTCATTCGACAGCATCAATACATTGAGCTATAGTGAATTGAGAATTTGGCTGATTCACTTAATGCAGCAGGAATTGAGTCATAGTAGCATCAATCGAAAAACGGCTGCACTCAATTCATATTTCAGATTTGCATTAAACAAAGGTTGGATTTCAAAGAATCCCATGGAAAATCACAAGTCTTTAAAGTTTGAAAAAAAAGCAATGCTCCCGTTTTCCAAAGAGGAAATTAATGCGCTGTTCAATATAGCAATTGACGAAAGTAATTATGAAGAGTTAAGGAATGTAACCATCTTAGAATTGTTCTATGCCACAGGAATTCGAAAATCAGAATTGATACACCTCAAGCTCAGTGATGTCGATGTGGACTCTAGAACTATTAAAGTGTTGGGTAAACGCAATAAAGAACGCTTTATTCCACTCATTGAACACACATCCAGTCGAATAGCCAATTATTTAAGTCTAAGAAATCATCTTTTTGAAAGTTCTTCAGGTTCTTTTCTGTTCCTGACTGCTAAGGGTCAAAAAATGTATCCTAATCTTGTAAATCGCAGCGTAAATGCTTATCTTAAAAGAGTATCAGTAAAGACTAAGAAAAGCCCTCATGTATTGAGGCACACTTTTGCGACGCATCTTTTACAAAATGGAGCAGACATAAATTCTGTTAAGGAGCTGTTAGGTCACAGTTCGCTGGCCGCAACGCAGATTTATACACACGCAGATATCGAGCTCCTCAAGGAAGTTCACAAAAATGCGCACCCAAGGGGCGAAAAAGAGTAATGCTGATCGCATGTATAACCTTAAATGCTACAGTCTATGAATGTCAATATTCAAACCAGAAATTTTAATGCCAAAGGAGAACTTATTGATTTTAGCAACAAGCGCTTAGAGAAACTTTCAAAGTTTCATGATGGTATCGTGAAAGTTGAACTAGTAATGAAAATTGAAAACAGTTCTGAAAAGGAGAATAAATTTGCTGAAATCGATGTTAGAATACCAGGAGAACAAATCGTTGTTAAAAAGCAATGCAAATCATTCGAAGAGGCTATTGATAATGCCTCTGATACAGTTGAAAGACTACTGATCAAGCACAAAGAGAAAGCCAAATCTATGGCGTGATTTTTTCTCTTAAAAATGTTTCATTTAAAAAAAACTTTTCTCTACATTTGCAGTCCGTTAGAAATAGCGGACTTTTTTTGTGAAAGAAGTCGAGATTTTGCCGGTGTAGCTCAGCTGGCTAGAGCAGCTGATTTGTAATCAGCAGGTCGTGGGTTCGAGTCCCTCCACCGGCTCCAATAAGTGGAGGAAGTCTAGGCAAAAAAAACGTTTTGAGGGGAGATACTCAAGCGGCCAACGAGGACAGACTGTAAATCTGTTGGTTTTTACCTTCGCAGGTTCGAATCCTGCTCTCCCCACAAATGAAGTTGAAATATTGAAATTAAAAGCGGGAGTAGCTCAGTTGGTAGAGCGTCAGCCTTCCAAGCTGAATGTCGCCGGTTCGAACCCGGTCTCCCGCTCTAAAGTCTTTTCCTGCTGGTCAGGAAGCTAAACACTTTACGCCGGTGTAGCTCAGGGGTAGAGCGTTTCCTTGGTAAGGAAGAGGTCACGGGTTCAAATCCCGTCATTGGCTCAATGCGAGAATAGAATATGAGGTAGGAGCTTTTTTTTAAAATTGATTAAAAATTGTACACTAATATAAACTAAGATTAAATTCATTAAAAATGGCAAAGGAAACTTTTGATCGTTCCAAACCCCACTTAAACATTGGTACTATTGGACACGTAGATCACGGTAAAACCACTCTTACTGCAGCTATCACAACTGTTTTAGCTAACGCAGGTCTTTCTGAATTGAGAAGTTTTGATTCAATTGATAACGCTCCTGAAGAGAAAGAACGTGGAATCACAATTAATACTTCGCACGTAGAATACCAAACTGAAAATCGTCACTATGCGCACGTTGACTGTCCTGGTCACGCGGATTACGTGAAGAACATGGTAACTGGTGCGGCTCAAATGGATGGTGCTATTCTTGTTGTTGCTGCAACAGATGGACCAATGCCACAAACTAGAGAGCACATACTTTTAGGAAGACAGGTTGGTATTCCTAGAATCGTTGTTTTCTTGAACAAAGTAGATATGGTAGATGATGAAGAGTTATTAGAACTTGTTGAAATGGAAGTTCGTGAACTTTTATCTTTCTACGAGTATGACGGTGACGAAGGACCTGTAGTAGCAGGATCTGCACTTGGAGCTCTTAACGGTGAGCAAAAATGGGTTGATACAGTTATGGAGCTTATGGCTGCAGTTGATAGCTGGATTGAACTTCCTGCTCGTGATGTAGATAAAGATTTCTTAATGCCTATCGAGGATGTTTTCACTATTACTGGTAGAGGTACAGTGGCAACAGGTAGAATTGAGACAGGAGTTTCTAACACTGGAGACGCTGTTGATATCATCGGTATGGGTGCTGAAAAATTATCTTCAACAATTACTGGGGTTGAGATGTTCCGTAAAATCCTTGACAGAGGTGAAGCTGGTGATAACGTTGGTATCCTTCTAAGAGGTATTGAAAAGTCAGACATCAAAAGAGGAATGGTTATTTGTAAGCCAGGATCTGTAACTCCACACGCTAAGTTCAAAGCTGAGGTGTATATCTTGAAAAAAGAAGAAGGTGGTAGACACACTCCATTCCACAATAACTATCGTCCACAGTTCTATGTAAGAACAACTGACGTTACTGGTAACATCAACTTGCCTGATGGCGTAGAGATGGTTATGCCAGGAGATAACTTGACAATCACTGTTGATTTGATCCAGCCGATTGCATTAAACGTAGGTTTACGTTTTGCGATTCGTGAAGGAGGTCGTACAGTTGGTGCTGGTCAGGTAACTGAGATTTTAGACTAATCTTATAAGTAATAGTAATTGTCAAAGGGTTACTGTGGGTGTTATCTCGCAGAAACCTTTTGGCGTATTACAAACGGGTGTAGCTCAGTTGGTAGAGCACTGGTCTCCAAAACCAGGTGTCGGGAGTTCGAGTCTCTCCTCCCGTGCAAAGTGGAATGAATATTAAAAAACACTGAAATTATGTTAACATATATCAAAGAATCGATAGCCGAACTCAAAGAAAACGTGACTTGGCTTAGTCGTGATAAAGCGTATAACTACATGGTTATGGTCGCTGTGTTTTCAATTGTTTTTGCTCTTTTAACCTGGGGTATTGACACAGTGTTTAGTCGATTAGTACGTCTGTACTTTGAACAATTAGGGTAACCCTTTAAATGACCAAATTAGGTATGTCAGATAGCTTAGAGAAAAAGTGGTATGTGGTAAGGGCTGTTAGTGGTCAAGAGAACAAAATCAAAAGTTATATCGAAACTGAAGTAGAACGACAAGGTTTCGGTAATTACCTAGAGGATGTTTTAGTTCCGACCGAAAAGGTTGTTCAAATTCGAAATGGTAAAAAAATAAATAAGGAACGCACATACTTTCCTGGTTATATCATGATCAAAGCCAATTTAGGTGGAGAAATGGTGCACATTATTAGATCCATTACCAATGTGATTGGATTTTTAGGTGAAACCAAAGGTGGTGATCCTGTGCCTTTGAGAAAGACAGAAGTAAATAGAATGCTAGGAAAAGTTGACGAACTAGCAACTGCTGAAGACAGCGTAAATATCCCTTACGTCTTAGGTGAGACGGTGAAGGTTATTGACGGTCCTTTTAATGGATTTAACGGCAGTGTAGAAAAGATTAATGAAGAAAAGCGCAAGCTAGAGGTAATGGTGAAAATATTTGGTAGAAAGACACCTCTTGAGTTGAGCTATATGCAAGTAGAGAAAATTTAAATGTTACATAAATCGCCGAATGTATAGCTTCCAATTATACAGACGGTCAATTTAATTTTTAATCATGGCAAAAGAAGTAGATAAGGTTGTAAAACTACAAGTTAGGGGAGGTGCTGCGAACCCATCGCCACCGGTTGGACCCGCCTTAGGTGCTGCGGGAGTCAATATCATGGAGTTCTGTAAGCAGTTCAATGCGAGAACTCAAGATAAACAGGGAAAAGTATTACCTGTTGTGATAACCGTATACAAAGACAAGTCTTTTGAATTCGTTGTAAAGACACCACCGGCGGCCGTACAATTGTTGGAAGCAGCAAAATTGAAAAAAGGTTCAGGAGAACCAAACCGTGTGAAAGTTGGATCGGTAAGTTGGGATCAAGTAAAAGTTATCGCCGAAGATAAAATGGTCGATTTAAACGCTTTTACAGTTGGTTCAGCAATGAACATGATAGCAGGTACTGCTCGTTCTATGGGACTGAAAGTAACAGGAACTAAGCCAGCGGACGCTTAATAAAATTAATAGCAATGGGAAAATTGACAAAAAATCAAAAGGCAGTTAGCGCTAAAATCGATAGAAACAAATTGTATTCAATTGATGAAGCTGCTCAACTGATTAAAGAAGTGACAACGGCAAAGTTCGACGCTTCTGTAGATATTGCTGTTAGATTAGGAGTTGATCCTAGAAAAGCGAATCAAATGGTAAGAGGGGTGGTTACACTTCCTCATGGAACAGGTAAAGATGTTAAAGTTTTAGCATTGGTTACTCCTGATAAAGAAGCAGAGGCTAAAGAAGCTGGTGCTGATTTTGTTGGACTTGACGAGTACCTGGATAAAATTAAATCAGGTTGGACTGATGTAGATGTTATTATTACAATGCCAAGTGTAATGGGAAAATTAGGTCCTCTAGGTAGAGTTTTAGGACCAAGAGGTTTAATGCCTAACCCAAAGACAGGTACCGTAACAATGGACATTGCAAAAGCAGTTTCAGAAGTAAAAGCCGGAAAAATTGATTTCAAGGTAGACAAAGCTGGAATTGTTCATGCGGCAATAGGTAAAGTTTCATTCTCGGCAGATAAGATCGCTGGCAACGCCAAGGAACTTATCGAAACCTTAGTGAAGATGAAGCCTGCAGCAGCAAAAGGAGTCTATATGAAGAGCATCTATATGTCTTCAACTATGAGTCCTAGTGTTCAACTCGATACTAAAGTAAGTTAAAAACCCTTTAAACATTAATAACAATGACTAGGGAAGAAAAAGCACAAGTAGTAGAGAATTTAACCGCTGTTTTAGAGGGGACCTCTACTGTGTATATCACTGATATCTCTGGATTAGATGCCGGGACTACAGCTGATTTAAGACGCGCTTGCTTCAAAGCAAACGTGAAAATGTCAGTTGTAAAAAACACCTTGCTTGAGAAAGCAATGGAGGCTTCTGATAAAGACTTCGGTGAGTTGACTACAATCCTTAAAGGAAATTCTTCAATGATGATTTCTGATACTGGAAATGCACCTGCGAAGTTGATCCAGGATTTTAGAAAAAAAGCAGATAGGCCAATTTTAAAAGGAGCTTTCATTGAAGAGGCGATTTACATTGGAGATGAAAATTTAGAAGCGCTAGTTAGCATTAAGTCTAAAGAAGAGTTAATCTCTGACGTTATTGCGTTGCTTCAGTCTCCAGCGAAAAACGTTGTTTCAGGATTGAAATCTGGAGGTAGTAAGCTTTCAGGAATTTTAAAAACCTTATCTGAAAAATAATTTGTACGCACTCAATACATTATAATTAAAATTTATTAAACGATAGAAAAATGGCAGATTTAAAAGATTTTGCAGAACAATTAGTTAATCTTACAGTAAAAGAAGTAAATGAATTAGCTGATATTTTAAAAGAAGAATACGGAATTGAGCCTGCAGCTGCAGCCGTTGCTGTTGCTGGTGGTGGTGCCGCAGCTGGTGGTGGAGAAGCCGCTGAAGAAAAATCAGAGTTCGACGTTATTCTTAAAGCGGCAGGAGGTTCAAAACTTGCTGTAGTTAAATTAGTAAAAGAACTTACTGGACTTGGTCTTAAAGAAGCAAAAGGAATTGTTGATAGTGCACCTGCACCTGTTAAAGAAGGAGTTTCAAAAGACGAAGCAGAAGGAATCAAAAATTCTTTAGAAGAAGCTGGAGCTGAAGTTGAGCTTAAGTAATCTCTTCTAAATATTATTACGGGTTTAAAGGTCTTTCCGATATGAATTTCGGTAAGACCTTGCCCCGTTTATACACCTAGGTGTTTTTTTTCGGTAGAATACTACCGGTATTTTTCTAAATAATGACCATTTAAAAAGTCCGCTAAATGATTACAAATCAAATTGAAAGACTAAATTTTGCTACTTCAAAGCACACCCCCGATTATCCAGACTTGTTGGACATACAAGTAAAATCCTTTCAAGATTTTTTCCAGTTAGAAACTAAATCGGACGAAAGAGGAAATGAAGGTTTATACAATACTTTCATGGAAAACTTTCCAATCACTGATACCAGAAATCAATTCGTTTTAGAGTTTTTGGATTACTTTATAGATCCGCCTAGATATACAATTCAAGAATGTATAGAAAGAGGTCTGACCTACAGTGTTCCTTTGAAAGCGAGATTGAAACTGTATTGTACAGATCCAGAACACGAAGATTTTGAGACCATTGTACAGGATGTTTATTTGGGTACTATGCCTTATATGACTCCGTCAGGAACATTTGTAATCAATGGAGCAGAGCGTGTAGTTGTTTCTCAGTTACACCGTTCACCCGGGGTCTTTTTTGGTCAGTCATTTCACGCTAACGGAACCAAACTGTATTCGGCAAGAGTTATTCCTTTCAAAGGGTCTTGGATTGAATTTGCAACCGATATCAATGGTGTGATGTACGCATACATCGATCGTAAGAAGAAATTGCCTGTAACCACGCTCTTTAGAGCAATTGGTTATGAGAGAGACAAAGATATTCTTGAAATTTTTGATCTCTCAGAAGAGGTTAAGGTATCTAAATCTGGACTTAAAAAAGTGTTAGGACGAAAACTAGCGGCTAGAGTCTTAAATACTTGGCATGAGGATTTCGTTGATGAAGATACTGGTGAAGTAGTATCCATTGAGCGAAACGAGATTATTCTTGACAGAGATACAGTTCTTGAAAAAGAACACATTGAAGAAATCATCGAGGCAGATGTAAAATCAATCTTATTGCACAAAGAGAATAATACGCAATCTGAATACGCGATTATTCATAATACACTGCAAAAAGATCCAACAAATACAGAGAAAGAGGCGGTTGAACACATATACCGTCAACTGAGAAATGCAGAACCACCAGACGAAGAAACGGCTCGTGGAATCATCGACAAACTCTTTTTCTCTGATCAGCGCTACAACTTAGGTGAGGTAGGACGCTATAGAATGAACAAAAAATTAGGTCTAGATATCGGAATGGACAAGCAAGTACTGACCAAAGAAGATATCATAACCATTATTAAATACTTAATTGAGTTGATCAATTCGAAAGAAGAGATCGATGATATTGATCACTTATCGAATAGAAGGGTAAGAACAGTAGGAGAGCAGCTCTCTCAGCAATTTGGTGTTGGATTGGCGCGTATGGCCAGAACCATTAGAGAGCGAATGAATGTTCGTGATAATGAAGTTTTTACGCCAATCGATTTGATTAATGCAAAGACACTCTCATCTGTGATTAATTCATTTTTTGGGACAAATCAATTGTCTCAATTTATGGATCAAACCAATCCACTAGCAGAAATAACGCACAAAAGACGTTTATCTGCCCTAGGTCCTGGTGGTCTCTCTCGTGAGCGTGCAGGTTTCGAGGTTCGAGACGTACACTATACGCATTACGGTAGATTGTGTCCAATTGAAACGCCAGAAGGTCCGAACATTGGATTAATTTCTTCTTTATCTGTTTTCTCTAAGGTCAACAGCATGGGATTCCTTGAGACTCCATACCGCAAAGTTGAAAAAGGAGTGGTAGACACTAAGAACTTCACGTACATGAGTGCTGAAGAAGAAGAGGGAATGAAGATTGCTCAGGCGAATATTCCACTCGATGCAAAAGGTAAGATTACTGAAGACAAAGTAATTGCAAGACTCGAGGGTGATTTCCCATTAGCGAGTCCTGAAGAAATTAACTATACCGATGTCGCACCGAATCAAATTGCCTCAGTTTCAGCATCTCTTATTCCATTTTTAGAGCACGATGATGCGAACCGAGCCTTGATGGGATCTAACATGATGCGTCAAGCTGTGCCACTAATGCGAACTGATTCGCCAATTGTAGGTACGGGATTAGAGAAACAAGTTGCAAAAGATTCTAGAGTTTTAATCAATGCTGAAGATTCAGGAATCGTTGATTATGTTGATGCAGAGCGAATTGTAATTCAATACCAGCGCACAGACGAGGAGAAGCTTGTCAGTTTCGACGACGATAAAAAAGTGTATGACCTGATTAAATTCAGAAAAACCAACCAGGGTACTTCGATCAACCTTAAGCCAATTGTTCAAAAAGGCGATAAGGTGACTAAAGGTCAGGTACTTTGTCAGGGATACGCAACAGAAAACGGAGAGTTAGCCTTAGGTAGAAACCTTAAGGTGGCTTTCATGCCTTGGAAGGGATACAACTTCGAGGATGCGATTGTGATTTCTGAAAAGGTCGTTCGTGAAGACTTGTTTACTTCAATTCACGTGGATGAATATTCACTTGAAGTAAGAGACACTAAATTAGGTGCAGAGGAATTGACCAATGACATTCCTAATGTTTCTGAAGAAGCTACTCGCGAATTAGATGAGAATGGTATGATTCGAATCGGGGCAGAAGTAAAACCTGGTGACATTCTTATCGGTAAGATTACTCCAAAAGGAGAATCAGATCCTACACCTGAGGAAAAACTCTTAAGAGCTATTTTCGGTGACAAAGCTGGAGATGTAAAAGATGCTTCTTTAAAAGCTTCACCATCTCTAAGAGGAGTTGTGATCGACAAGAAATTATTTTCGAGATCGATTAAAGACAAGAGAAAGCGTTCTGAAGAAAAGCAGGCTATCGAGTCTTTAGAAATTGAATACGAAGTAAAATTCCAGAAGTTGAAAGATGTATTGGTTGAAAAACTAAATACACTAGTTAACGGAAAAACCTCTCAAGGTATCAGCAATGATCTTGGAGAAGAGGTTTTACCAAAAGGCAAGAAATTCAACCAAAAAATGCTTAACGCAGTGGATGATTTTGCTCACTTGGTAAGTAGTGCTTGGACAGCTGATGATAAAATCAATGCTATGGTCAACGACCTTCTTCACAATTACAAGATCAAGCTAAATGATATGCAGGGTAATTTGAGAAGAGATAAGTTTACCATTTCTGTTGGAGATGAACTGCCTGCGGGAATCATGAAACTTGCTAAAGTTTATATCGCTAAAAAGAGAAAACTTAAAGTTGGAGATAAAATGGCTGGTAGACACGGTAACAAAGGTATTGTTGCCCGAATAGTCCGTGAAGCTGACATGCCATTTTTAGAAGATGGAACACCAGTTGATATTGTTTTAAATCCACTAGGGGTACCTTCTCGAATGAACATCGGTCAGATTTATGAAACTGTATTAGGTTGGGCCGGTCAAAAATTAGGTGAAAAATATGCCACACCTATCTTTGATGGTGCTACTCTTGCACAAATCAATGAAATCACTGAAAAAGCAGGTGTTCCACAATACGGACACACCTACTTATACGACGGTGGTACAGGTGAGCGTTTTGATCAACCTGCTACAGTTGGTGTGATCTATATGTTGAAATTAGGACATATGGTTGACGACAAGATGCATGCGAGATCTATTGGACCTTACTCACTTATTACGCAGCAACCTTTAGGAGGTAAAGCGCAATTCGGTGGTCAGAGATTCGGAGAAATGGAAGTATGGGCGCTTGAAGCCTATGGTGCCTCTTCGACACTGAGAGAAATTTTAACAGTTAAATCAGATGATGTAATCGGTAGAGCGAAAACATACGAATCTATCGTGAAGGGAGAGACGATGCCAGAACCTGGTTTACCTGAATCATTTAACGTGCTCATGCATGAATTAAAAGGATTAGGATTAGATATTCGATTAGAAGAGTAAAATCCTAAAACAAAAAACATTAAAATCTACCTCGAAGTATTATGGCGAGAACTAAAGAAAACAACACACAAAAGAGATTTAATAAAATTTCAATCGGTTTAGCATCACCTGAGACCATTTTAGGTGAGTCTAGAGGAGAGGTGTTAAAACCTGAAACTATAAATTATCGTACACACAAGCCCGAAAGAGACGGTTTGTTTTGTGAGCGTATTTTTGGCCCTGTTAAAGATTATGAATGTGCCTGTGGTAAGTACAAGAGAATTAGATACCGCGGAATCGTTTGTGACAGATGTGGGGTTGAGGTTACCGAGAAAAAGGTAAGAAGAGATCGTGTAGGTCACATCAGCCTTGTCGTTCCAGTTGCTCACATCTGGTATTTCAGATCTTTACCAAACAAGATTGGTTACCTTCTTGGATTGCCTTCAAAGAAGCTCGATATGATTATTTATTACGAGCGCTATGTGGTAATTCAGCCTGGAGCTGCGCAAGGTCCAGAGGGAGAAGAAATCAAAAAAATGGATTTCTTAACCGAAGAAGAGTACCTGAATATTATGGATAGTCTTCCACAAGACAATCAATATTTAGAAGATTCTGATCCGAATAAGTTCATCGCTAAGATGGGTGCAGAGTGTTTGGTTGAATTGTTAAATAGGATTGATTTAGAGAGCTTATCATATGAGCTTCGTCATAAGGCGAATACTGAAACTTCAAAGCAGCGTAAGACTGAAGCCCTCAAGAGACTTCAAGTTGTTGAGGCTTTTAAAGACAGTCAAGAAAACCGTGAAAATCTTCCTGAGTGGATGATTTTAAAAGTTATACCAGTTATACCACCAGAGTTAAGACCATTGGTTCCTTTAGATGGTGGTAGATTCGCGACTTCTGATTTAAATGATCTTTACCGAAGAGTTATCATTAGAAATAACCGTTTGAAAAGATTGATGGAGATCAAAGCGCCAGAGGTTATTCTTAGAAATGAAAAGAGAATGTTACAAGAGTCTGTAGATTCTTTATTCGACAACACTAGAAAAGCCTCAGCTGTAAAAACAGAGTCAAACAGACCCTTGAAATCACTTTCTGACTCTTTAAAGGGTAAGCAAGGTCGTTTTCGTCAAAACCTACTAGGAAAGCGTGTTGATTATTCTGCACGTTCGGTAATCGTTGTAGGGCCTGAGATGAATTTATATGAATGTGGTCTTCCAAAAGACATGGCTGCTGAATTGTACAAGCCATTCGTTATTCGAAAACTCATTGAAAGAGGGGTCGTAAAGACGGTTAAGTCTGCCAAAAAAATCATAGATAAGAAAGAACCTATTGTATGGGATATTCTTGAAAATGTACTTAAAGGACATCCTATTTTACTCAACAGGGCTCCCACACTTCACCGTTTGGGAATTCAAGCCTTTCAGCCTAAACTTATAGAGGGTAAAGCGATTCGACTACACCCACTAGCGTGTACAGCATTTAACGCTGATTTCGATGGAGATCAAATGGCTGTGCATTTACCCTTAGGCCCTGAAGCGATTTTAGAAGCACAATTATTGATGTTGGCTTCTCAAAACATTTTAAACCCAGCTAACGGTTCTCCGATTACCGTTCCTTCACAGGATATGGTACTTGGTCTGTATTACATGACCAAAAAGAGAGTTGGAACGGCTGAAAAACCGGTCAAAGGAGAAGGTTTAACCTTCTACAGTGCAGAAGAAGTGAACATTGCTTTCAACGAGCAAAAAGTAAGTTTAAATGCCGGTATAAAGGTTAGAGCTAAAGATTTTAACGAAGAAGGAGAATTGGTATATCAGCTTATTGATACTACTGTTGGTAGAGTAATCTTCAACGAAGTAGTACCTGAAGAAGCCGGTTTTATCAACCAAGTATTGAATAAAAAAGCTTTGAGAAACATAATCGGATACGTATTGTCTGTTACAGATGTTCCTCGTACGGCAGCCTTCTTAGATAAAATAAAAAGCATGGGGTTTGATTTCGCCTTTAAAGGTGGTCTATCCTTTAGTTTAGGTGATATTATTATTCCACCAGAAAAGCAAGGTCTAATTGATGACGCTAACGGACAAGTTGACGGTATCATGATGAACTATAATATGGGTCTTATCACCAATAACGAGAGATACAATCAAGTTATTGATGTTTGGACATCTACCAACGCTATGCTTACCGAATTGGCCATGAAACGAATCAGTGAAGACCAACAGGGCTTCAACTCTGTGTACATGATGCTTGATTCTGGAGCTCGTGGTTCTAAGGAACAAATTAGACAGTTAACAGGAATGCGTGGTCTTATGGCTAAGCCAAAAAAGTCAACTGCTGGAGGTGGAGAAATCATTGAAAATCCAATTCTTTCAAACTTTAAAGAAGGATTATCTATTCTAGAATACTTCATTTCGACACACGGTGCTCGTAAAGGTCTTGCGGATACCGCCTTAAAAACAGCGGATGCGGGTTACCTAACGAGAAGACTTGTAGATGTCGCTCAAGATGTGATCATCAATATTGAAGATTGTGGAACATTAAGAGGACTCGAAGTAACTGCACTTCGCAAGAATGAAGAAATCGTAGAATCCTTATACGACAGAATCATTGGTAGAGTTTCTCTAAATGATGTGAGTAACCCTCAAACCGATGAGCTCATTGTCGAGGCTGGCGGACTTATTGTTGAGTCTGTAGCTAAAGCCATTGAGTCTGCAGGGATTGATATGGTCGAAGTAAGATCAGCACTAACCTGTGAAGCTCCAAAAGGAATTTGTGCCAAGTGTTATGGACGCAATCTCGCAACGCATAAGATGGTTCAAAGAGGTGAAGCTGTAGGAGTCGTTGCTGCTCAATCGATTGGTGAACCTGGAACTCAGCTTACGTTGAGAACCTTCCACGTAGGGGGTATTGCAGGGAACATATCAGAAGAAAACAAACTGATTGCGAAACACGATGGAAAGGCTGAGATCGAAGACTTGAGATTAGTTAAAGGTCAGAATGCAGAAGGTGAAGCGGTAAACATTGTGATTTCTAGAACGGCTGAGATTAAAATAGTCGATAAGAAAACGGGATCAGTACTTTCTACAAACAATATTCCTTACGGTTCAGAACTGTTCATTAAGAACGGTGCTAGCATTAAAAATGGCACTGAAATTTGTCAGTGGGATCCTTATAACGGGGTAATTGTTTCTGAATTTACAGGAAAGGTTGCTTATGAAAATATCGAGCAAGGGGTAACTTACCAAGTTGAGATTGATGAGCAAACTGGATTCCAAGAAAAGGTAATTTCAGAATCGCGTAATAAGAAATTAATTCCAACTCTTCATATTCAAAATGACAAAGGAGAGACATTAAGGTCTTACAATTTACCAGTGGGATCTCACATCATGGTTAATGATGGTGATGGAATTAGTGAGGGTAAAGTTCTTGTTAAGATTCCTAGAAAGTCTGCAAAAACAGGTGATATTACAGGAGGTCTTCCAAGGGTAACTGAGCTCTTCGAAGCACGTAATCCATCAAACCCAGCGGTAGTTTCTGAGATTGACGGAGTAGTAACTTTCGGAAAAATCAAAAGAGGTAACCGTGAGATTATTGTAGAGTCTAAAACTGGTGATCAGAAAAAATACTTGGTTAAATTATCAAACCAAATTTTAGTTCAAGAAAATGATTACGTCAGAGCAGGTATGCCACTTTCTGATGGATCTATTACGCCAGACGATATTTTATCAATCAAAGGTCCTTCAGCTGTGCAACAGTATCTAGTGAATGAAATTCAAGAGGTTTACCGACTGCAAGGGGTGAAGATTAATGATAAGCATTTCGAGGTTGTGGTTAGACAGATGATGCGTAAGGTGAGAATCGAAGATGCAGGAGATACGATCTTCTTAGAGAACCAACTCGTACACAAGGATGACTTTATCAGAGAGAACGATCAAATTTTCGGAATGAAAGTGGTTGAAGATGCAGGAGATTCTGAAAACCTAAAGGCAGGTCAAATCGTTAGTGCTAGAGAACTCAGAGATGAAAATTCAGTGCTAAAAAGACAAGATCAAGCCTTGGTAGTTGCGCGAGACGCAGTTTCTGCTACCGCGACGCCAATTCTTCAAGGTATTACCAGAGCTTCGCTTCAGACGAAATCGTTTATCTCTGCGGCTTCGTTCCAAGAGACTACGAAAGTACTCAACGAGGCTGCTGTAAACGGTAAGGTTGACGGTCTCGAAGGTCTTAAAGAAAATGTAATTGTTGGGCACAAAATCCCAGCAGGAACAGGAATGAGAGATTACGAGAGTATCATCGTTGGTTCTAAAGAAGAATACGATGAGATCATGGCCCGTAAAGAAGAATTTAAGTTCTAATACAATGGCAGAGAAGGAAAAACAAATCAATATCGAAATAGATGAAAAAACGGCTGAGGGGGTATATTCCAACCTAGCTATCATTAATCATTCTGTTTCTGAGTTTGTTGTAGACTTCATTACCATTATGCCTGGAAATCCAAAAGCAAAGGTTAAAAGTAGAATCATTTTAACGCCTCAACACGCTAAAAAACTACTGAGAGCCTTAGGAGATAATGTTCAAAAGTTTGAAAAGATGCATGGCGATATCAAAGATTATGAGCAGCCGAGCATCCCTATAAATTTTGGACCCGCATGTAAAGCCTAATAAAAAAGCCCTCATTTGAGGGCTTTTTTATTACTCTGCATATTCAGAGGTGAAATGAAATTTAATCGAAGGATACTTTTGTTGTGTCATTTGAAGTGAGAAAGAAGAGTCTGCCAAGAAGACGAGTTGATTTTGTTTGTCTAAGGCGAGAAACTTTTGTTTTACTCTTTTAAATTCTTGGAACTCTGGGTTGTTATCGTCTGCTTCAATCCAACAAGCTTTGTGAACAGGAAAGTTTTCATAGTTGCATTTAGCCCCATACTCGTGTTCTAATCGGTATTGAATGACCTCGTATTGTAAAGCGCCAACCGTTCCAATAACTTTTCGATTGTTGATGTGAAGTGTGAAAAGCTGTGCCACACCTTCATCCATAAGCTGATCAATTCCTTTATTGAGTTGCTTAGCCTTCATGGGATCGGCATTATTGATATATCTAAAATGTTCAGGCGAGAAACTTGGAATACCTCTGTAATTTAATATTTCGCCAGAGGTCAGTGTATCACCAATTTTAAAATTACCGGTATCATGTAATCCCACAATATCCCCGGCATAAGAAATGTCAATGATTTCTTTTTTCTCCGCGAAGAACGCATTGGGTGAAGAAAACTTGAGTTTTTTGTTGTGACGCACATGAAGATAGGGCTTGTTTCTTTCAAAAGTACCCGACACAATTTTGACAAAAGCTAAGCGATCTCTGTGTTTAGGATCCATATTGGCATGAATCTTAAAAACGAATCCTGTAAAGTCTTTTTCATCGGGATCTACTCTGCGCTCTTCAGCATTTTTGGGTAGTGGAGAGGGAGCGATTTCAATAAAGCAATCGAGTAGTTCTCTAACACCAAAATTATTTAAGGCCGAACCGAAAAATACGGGCTGAATCGTTCCATTGAGGTACTCGGCACGATCAAAAGTGGGGTAAACCTCTTCAACGAGTTCAATATTTTCTCTTAAATCGGCTGCCGCTTGTTCACCTATGTGCTTTTCGAGTTTAGCGTCTGCAAGATCATCTATGGCTACTGTATCGGCGATGTGTTGCTTTTGATCTGCACTGAATAGGTTGATGTTTTTTTCATAAAGGTTATAAATACCTTTAAAATCGTAACCCATCCCGATAGGAAAACTCAAAGGGCAAACTTTGAGCTTGAGTTTTTGCTCGACTTCATCTAATAAATCAAAAGCATCCTTTCCTTCTCGGTCGAGCTTATTGATAAAAACAATCATAGGAATGTTTCTCATACGACATACGGCCACTAATTTTTCCGTTTGCTCTTCTACACCCTTGGCTACATCTATAACCACGATAACTGAGTCAACAGCAGTTAATGTTCTAAAGGTATCCTCGGCAAAATCTTTGTGACCTGGAGTATCTAGAATATTGATTTTTTTAGACCTGTAGTTGAAGGCTAAAACAGAGGTGGCGACTGAAATTCCTCTTTGTCTTTCGATTTCCATAAAGTCAGAGGTGGCTGTCTTTTTGATTTTGTTGCTTTTGACAGCTCCTGCTTCTTGAATCGCCCCTCCAAATAAAAGTAATTTCTCAGTGAGCGTAGTTTTACCCGCATCTGGATGGGAAATAATCCCAAATGTTCTTCTCTTTTCTAAGGCAGCATTTAAATCCATGTCGCTATTTTATGCAAAAATAAATGTTCCTTTTGTTTAAGCTCGTTTTTTCGGCGGGAATGATAAGTCGATTTTCTATTTTTGTAGTATGAGCGAAGAAAAAGTTTTATTGGTTAACGAAAAAGACGAGGTGATGGGAACAATGCCCAAAATGGAGGCGCATGAAAAAGCCGTTTTGCACCGTGCTTTTTCGGTATTCGTTATGAATAAAAAAGGTCAGCTGTTACTTCAACAAAGAGCCGCACACAAATACCATTCTCCGCTTTTGTGGACCAATACTTGCTGTTCTCACCAAAGAGAGGGCGAAACCAACCTCGCTGCAGGAGCTCGACGCTTAGAAGAAGAAATGGGAATGCAAACCGAACTCAAAGAGTTATTTTGGTTTATTTACAAGGCTCCATTTGATAACGGACTTACCGAACACGAATTAGACCATGTAATGATCGGTTATTCTGATGCTCTTCCTCAAATCAATAAAGAAGAAGTAGAAGATTATAAATACATGGATTTGGACGAGATCGATCAAGACATTAAGAATAATCCCAATCTCTACACCGCATGGTTCAAAATCATTTTTGAACGCTTTTACGATCATTTAAAGGCCAATCAACATGAAAACTAAAGTCAGTCGTCGCGCACATTTTAATGCTGCACATCGCTTGCACAATCCCAACTGGACTGATGCGCGAAACAAAGAGGTGTTTGGTCTTTGCAATAATCCAAACTATCACGGACACAATTACGATTTAATTGTGAGTGTTATCGGTGAGGTTGATGCTGAAACGGGTTATCTCATGGATATGAAAATCTTAAAAGATTTGATTAAATCCGAAGTAGAAAATCATCTAGATCATAAGAATTTGAACAAGGACGTAGTAGATTTTTCGACCTTGATTCCAACTGCAGAAAATATTGCCAAGGTCATTTATGACCGCCTTCGCCCTCATATTGATCAAAGCAAAGAAATTGAAGTTGTGCTCTATGAGACACCTAGGAATTTTGTGACCTATCCTGTCAAGTGATGCATCGAAGTCCTTTAAAGTTTCAGCCGATTTACAAAGAACGCCTCTGGGGAGGTGAGAAGTTAAAAACTTCCTTGGGCAAAAACTACAGTGAAGATGGCGTAGGCGAGAGTTGGGAAATATCAACCGTAAAAGGAGATATTTCTGAGGTAATTGAAGGCCCGTATAGCGGAAAAAACCTTGAAGACTTAATAGCCGAGTTTGGCCCTTCTCTTTTAGGGTCTGGAGTTGTATCTCGATTCGGGAGTGCCTTTCCAGTGCTTATCAAATACATTGACGCCAAGTTAGACTTGTCTATACAAGTTCATCCCAGTGATGCACTAGCAGCGCAACGTCATCAGTCTTTCGGTAAGAATGAGATGTGGTTTATTATGGATCACGATCCAGACGCAGCCTTAATTTTAGGATTTAAAGAGGATTGCTCTAAGGCATCCTATCAAAGGTCAATCGAAGAAAAAAAGCTGACCAGCCTGTTGAATTATACACCCGTTAAAAAAGGCGATGCCTTTATGATTGAAACGGGCACTATGCATGCCATTGGAGCAGGGATATTATTGGCTGAAATCCAACAGACTTCAGATATCACCTATCGCGTTTATGATTTCGACCGCAGAGATAAGAATGGAAATTTAAGAGAGTTGCATACAGATTTAGCAGTTGATGCAATTAATTACAAGGCCAAAACAGATTACAAAAAGAGCTATAAGCGTGAACAGAACGCCTCAAATGAGCTCATACACAATCAGTATTTTAAAACCAACTTTCTTCCGGTTAATCAAAAGATAGATATCAAATTAGCCGATCGAGACAGTTTTAGCATTTACATGTGTATTGAAGGTGAAGTTGTGCTTCGAACTGAAGAGGGACAACTGCCGATGAAAAAAGGGGAGACATTAATGATTCCCGCATGTTGTGAGCAACTTGAATTGCAATCTTCTGGGGCCGAATTACTCGAAATTTACATCTAGTTCATCAAAGGCTTCAGCCAATTTCCAATCCAGATCGGTTATGGCATTTTCGTCATGTGTCCATAGCTCGAGAATGACCTGGTTATAGGTGTTAATTATTTTGGGATGATGATTGTGCTGTTCTGCGATTTGTGCAATCGCATTGATATAAGCAATGGCCATTTCAAAACTTTTGAAATTCAGTTCTTTACGCAAACGACCTAGCTCTTCTTTCCATCCTTTAGAAGTACTCATACTTAAAAATCTAAGGTGTTAATACTTGTGTTATGCGTCTTAAAATTTACTAAAAGAGTTTTGCTTTCGCGAATGAATCAATACTTTTACACCAAAATTTGGGCTTATGGCTAATGTTAGAAATTTAAAAAAGGAAATTAATTACGTTCTTGGTGATATTATTGAACAAATATATCAGTGGGAAAAACAGTCTTCTAATACCAATTCAGAAGAAGGCACGGCACTTATCGATGAGTGTATCTCACTGTTCGATGAGCTTATGGCCATGGTGAACCAAAAGTCAGAGCAAACTCCTAAAGCGCATTACAAAGCAGTTAGAGTAGCCTTAGCTGAGAAATCTGTGGCAATTGAAAAGAAGCTGGCCAAGCTTTAATTCATCAGTAAAGCTTTCAGTGACTCCCCCATAGGACTGTTTTTGATGTCATCTGTCAATGATTGATAGACCGAATCTTTCCATTTGGGAGCCAATCCGTCACCGTCGTAAACAACACTGTAAGGAGCAAGTATGCTATTGTTTTGATTGAGTGCGAAGTTTAAAACGTACACAAATTTTCTTCGCTCATTACTGGCTGCTAGAGCGGATATTGAATCTAGTTTTGTAGCGTAATCGGGGTCTATACTCAATTGCAAAAGTTCTATATCTCTCTTGGCAAATGAGGTCAATACTTCTTGATAGATGCGGTATATAGAATCTGTTTTTGAACCTTTTACTTGGGCGTCAAATTCAAAAGCTTCTCGAGAAGATTGAATGCTCATCTGACCTTGTTCGGCAAAGAATAATAGCCTGTCGTTAAATTCATTCTCATCGTTTTTATCTAGATGTAAGTACAGCATTTGAGGTTGGTCTAGGGCTATGTCGAATTCTATTTGATTGTTACCCCTAACTTCTACTGAGTCTAGTTGCACAAGAACAGTATCTTTTATTGATTCGATGTAAAGCATGCCCTTCTTTAGGCCATCTACTTTAACCTGAAGGTTCAACCCTTTATTTTGTTGACAAGCTGTTATAAAAGCACCAGCTACTAAAATTAAAATGTATTTTCTCATAGGTGTAAATTCCAAACGCGAATATCGCAAACTTTATCAGATGGTACTTGCTATTTCCATTAAAATAGCGCAAAAATAAGCTCCAGCTGTTCCCACTACATAACCAAAAACCGCCAATAGTATGCCCACCGAACTCAACGAGGGGTGAAACTCAGCAGCGATCACCGGAGCAGAGGCTGCTCCTCCCACATTGGCTTGACTTCCCACAGCTAAAAAGAAAAAGGGAGATTTAGTCAATTTTGCAACAAGAATAAGTAGGGCAGCGTGAATACAGATCCAAACAAATCCTATTAGAAGTAAACCAGGGTTTTCAAGTATTTTACTCAGGTCCATTTGCATTCCTATGGTGGCTACAAGTATGTAAATAAAAACACCACCAATTTTACTTGCTCCAACACCCTCGTAACTTTTGAAACGACTAAAAGAAAGTGCTATGCCAAAAACAGTTGCAATGACAACCATCCATAAAAAATTACTCTTGAGGGATTCAAAAATTCCCAAAGAGGAATCTTCGTTAATCATAAGTGCCATAAGGTCTACAATTAAGGGCGCAAAAAAATGTGCTGTTCCCACTCCCAAAAATGCGATACCGGTTAAAATAACCCAGTCTGATGTTTGGGGCGTACGATTCACTTTTTCACTAAACTGAGAGACCTTTTCGATGAGGGCTTGAATTTGAGAGGTGTCTGCTTTTAGCCAGCGGTCAATGCGCTCGGCTTTACCCACTCCAAAAAGTAAGACAGCCAACCAAATATTAGCCATTAAAATATCTACTAGCACCATAGATCCGTATTTACTCGGAGTGTACTGAAATACTTCGAGCATGGTGGCCTGATTTGCTCCTCCTCCGATCCAACTCCCGGCAATGGTTGCTAAACCTCTCCAAATTGCATCAAAGCCCACACCGTCAACTGCTGAAGGTAAAATCACACTGACAATCATAAGGGCAATTGGCCCTCCGATGATGATGCCAAATGTTCCTGTAAAAAACATGAGTAAAGCCTTTGGTCCAAGACGGGCTATTTTATTTAAATCTATACTTAAGGTCATTAGAATGAGCGCTGCAGGCAGCAGATATCTCGAGCTGACAAAGTAAAGCTTAGACTCATCAATGGCGATTATTTTTAGATTGACTAAAAGTGCGGGTAATAAATAGCAAAGCAGTAGGGTAGGTACTACTCCATAGAATTTTTTCCAAAAGGGATGTTGACTTTGTGCAGTTAGGAAGACAAAAGCCAAACAAAAGGTTATGATGCCAAAAATTACAGTGTCGTTTACTATAGGAAACATAAGTCTTATGATTGGTTAAGGTGAGCAACAAGAATAGTTATAAGCTCAGAATGTATTTGAAAATCTTCGTTTTGATAGGATTTTAGATTGTCTGACTCTTGGTCTAATTCCTTTAAAACATGGTTCATACTTTCGATAATTAGGTACTTTCCGTTTTTGGTGTTTTGAGCCAACTTTTGGGCATCAGTTGAAGGAACTTGACTGTCATATCCACCGCCAATAGCCAAAAATGGAACTTCAATCTTGGCAATGGTTTCTAAGGGGTCGTATTGCATCCAAGAGTAAAAAAAGGATTGATTCTCTTTTCTAAATACAGAGACAAGAAAGGGATTAACCTCTTTAATTTCTTGAGTTTCCATGAGTTCATCAACGTGATTTTGGGCGATTTTTCCCAAGCCTTCGTTCTGAGCACTTACTTGATCTACAATCACTTTTCCAATACCATCTGCAGGTCCGCAAAGGGATATAAAACTCTTGATATTCAAATCACTTTCTGTCAGTGCAAGTGCAGCCACAAGAGAACCTTGACTGTGGCCTATTAAATGTATTCCACTGATACGCTCATCCTTTTCAAAGGTTTTAACAATGATTCGCAGGTCATCGATATAGTCTGTGAATTGAATTCCTGTTAAGTATTCCCGGTTTTTGGGGTTAGCCGTTCGTTTATCATAACGCAAAACTCCAATGCCTTGTTTGTTGAGTTCTTCGCTGAGTTGTTTGATATAGGCAGGTTGAATGAATTGTCCTTGATTGCCATCTCTGTCAATATTTCCTGAGCCGTGCACATATACGACTACTTCAAATGTGTCGCTGTCTACGGGAAGGTCCAGTTGTCCGAGTAATTGTATCTCTTCATTGTAGAGTTCAAAGGATTCGTTTTGCACCCTATCTTGTGCAAAAAGAGATAACCCACTTAGCGTCAACAACAATAAAGCGGTTTGTATTTTCATGAGTTGAAATGGATTAGGTCGTAGTATTTACAATAGGTGCCGCATCTTTATCTGAACATAAGACAACCATAAGATTACTCACCATTGATGCTTTTGTTTTTTCGTCAAGTTTGACTACTTCTTTTTCGCTGAGTTCTTGTAAGGCCATTTCAACCATTCCCACTGCACCCTCAACAATTTTATGTCGTGCTGCTACAATGGCCGTTGCTTGCTGTCTTTTAAGCATCGCGTTTGCAATTTCTTGAGCATAAGCCAAGTAACCAATACGTGCCTCTAAAACTTCAATACCTGCCATGCTAAGGCGCTCTTGTATTTCTTTTTCTAGGGCTTCACTTACTTCGTTAATACTCGATCGAAGGGTTACTTGGTCATCTTCTGTACCGTCTTCAAAATTGTCATAGGGGTACATACTGGCTAATTTTCGCACAGCAGCATCGGTCTGAACACGAACGAAGTTTTTATAGTCATCAACCTCAAAGCTTGCGAGGTAGGTGTCTGTAACTCTCCACACAAGAATAGTGCTGATCATAATAGGGTTTCCTATTTTGTCGTTTACTTTTAAGCGCTCACTGTCAAAATTGCTAGCCCGTAGTGAGATTTTTCTTTTGGCGTAAAAAGGATTAACCCAATACAGCCCGTTTTTTTTGACGGTTCCTTTGTATTTACCGAAGAGGAGCAGCACTTTAGCTGTATTTGGATTGATTAAGATGGTACCCGTAATCATGAACAATCCAAAAATGAATGACAAAATATAAAGTCCATCTCTATATGTAATGACCTGATAAACAGAGTAGCCCATAATGGTTAGGCATAAGAACACCATGATGTATCCAGAAATAGGGCGTTTGGTTTTTTCAAATATCGAGGTATTGGTTTGGTCTTTCATTTTGATTTGTTTTAGAGCTTTAAGGTAATAAATTTTAAGTATTAGCAGACCTCTAAGATATTGTCAAATGAATCGATGTATTTTTGTAAAAAATACTGAAGATGAAATTATCCAGCATTAAAATTTTAATTGTGACAATCAGCTGTGTGGCCTTTAAATTGAATGCAACACCTTTGGTTGAAGACGATAATTGGGGTCAAACCGGACATAGAGTTGTAGGTTACATCGCTGAAGCTAATCTTTCCAAAAAGGCGCTTAAGAAAATCAATAAATTATTAGGAGGCCACAGCATTGCCTACTATTCGACTTATGCCGATGAAATAAAAAGTGATAGAGCCTATGATAAATACAGTCCTTGGCATTATGTAAATTATCCTATGAATGAGACTTATAAGGCTGAAAAAGCAGCTGAAGAAGGCGATTTAGCTCAAGGTATTCAAAAGTGTGTCCAAGTCATCAAAAGCAAAAACAGTTCAGATTCAGATAAGGCCTTTCATTTAAAACTCTTGATTCACTTTATAGGAGATTTACACCAGCCACTGCATGTAGGTCGCTCTGAAGATCGCGGTGGAAACAACATTAAGGTCAAATGGTTTTCAAGTTCATCTAATCTGCACCGAGTTTGGGATTCTAATCTTATAGAGTCTTGGGGGATGGATGCCAAAAGCCTAAGTGATGAGTTGATGAGGGGAACTTCTGTGAATCAACGCAATTCATATGCAAAAGGAAACGCACTAGATTGGATTGAAGAGTCTCATCAAATCGTTCAAACGATATACGACTCTGCCCAAGATGGTGATAGATTAAGCTATCGCTATAGTTATGATCACAACAGTTTACTTTTTGAACAATTGCGAAAAGGAGGTTATCGCTTGGCTAAATTACTCGAGGAGTTATTTTAACGCTTAGAGACTTTATTGTTACTGATATTTCGCTGACGACTGCATCTGAAACGATCAACCGAAGAGCTTCGCTTTAGGGCGTGTTTTGTTTTTCTGCCTTGCACTCGTTTTCTCCACATTTTAAAGCTTGAAGGTTTCATGTGCTTGCGCATCAACTCTATAGTCTGTTGTTCGCTGATGTTGAATTGGTATTTTATCGCCTCAAAGGGGGTGCGATCTTCCCAGGCCATCTCGATAATACGGTCTAGTTCTCGTTCAGAAAATTCTTTTGTCATAGCACATCAAAGATACGCCTAAAGGTTAAATTAATTCTTGGGGTGGTATGGGTTTTTGACTTTGGAATCTGGTGTTTGTACCTGTGTTGCGTTTGTCCCCCCATAGCAAGTAAACTTCCGTTTTCAAGCAAAATCTTTGCCTTTAAGTCTTTGTCTGTTTTGTGCTTTAAGTGAAAAAAGCGCTCTCCACCAAGGCTGACACTTGCGATTTCCGGATTCTTTCCGAGTTCTTTTTCATCGTCGCTATGCCATCCATTGCTGTCATTACCATCTCTATAAAAATTTAACAAACAACAATTAAAGCTCATTTGAGTGCATTGCTCAACTCGATTTTTTAGGTTTTTTAATTCAGTGGTGAAGGGGTGAGGTTGCATTCGTATTGAAGAATAACCATAGCTCAGGCTGTTCTCTGAATAAAATGCAGTCAGTCGAGGTTGCATGAATTGTTTTCCGAAGATTACGATAGGGTCTTGTCTCCAGGGTACAGTTGTCTCAAATAGTTTGTAGAAGTAGTCAGTTTCTTCAGGCGATAAAAAATCAATCTTATACCAAACCTCTAATTCGGGTAATTCTATTTGTTTCATAACGACTGTTTTAAGTTTTTTCTATAGGTTGAAGGAGACTGTCCAGTAAAGTTTTTAAAGAGTTTGGTGAAATGTGAAAAATTATTAAACCCACATTCATCAGCAATATCAGCAACGCTCATGGGTTCCTCACTTAATAATTTAGAGGCGTGCACCAGTCTGTACTCATTGACAAACTGTGTAAAGGTCTTATTGGTGACTTTCTTAAAGTATCTACAAAACGCAGGAACAGTCATAAAGGCTACTGCCGCAATTTCATCAAGTGATATAGGGCGCTGGAAATTATTTTTTACGTAGTTAAAAACATCATTAATGCGGTTGTTGTCTGAGATTTCTGTATTCATAGAAAATCCCGAGGCATTTAATACGCTTACCTCTTTTGATTGTGCCAGTTCGTGAAAAATATTTAGAATACTTATCAATTTTTGAAAATCAGATTGGTATTCAAGTATTTCCATTTTTTCTCCAATTTTCACCTTAGTCTTTCCGCCAAAAGCAAGACCAGATTTCGCCCGCTCAAACAAAAGTTTTATGGGTTGTATTTCAGGTACGTTTAAAAAATCTATTCCTAAGGAATCTTCTTTAATTTGAACTAAAGTCTCTTTTTCATTATTGGTGTATTCATCGGTGAATCCGCAGTGAGGCAGATTGGATCCTATGAGAATGAGATCTCCGTCATTAAAGTAAGAGACATGACTTCCTATTTGTCTTTTGCCACTTCCACCATTGATGTATACCAATTCAATTTCCGGATGGTAGTGCCAACTCTTATAGGTGTTTATATGCCTTTTATCAAAGCTATTCAGCGCAAAAGAATTTCCAAAACTCGGTGTAACAATTTCTAAAGAGGGCTTGAGCATTTTACGTAAGTTGTGTCAAAAATTAACATTGAGGTAACATAATCACAAATATAGGGTTAAAATAGCACATATATTGAGCAATTTTGATGTTGTTCCTCCCTGTTGTTCAGAAGTACATTTGTATTGTATTCATCAAATAAAAAAACGAACGTTATGACAAATTTAAAATTAAGAGTAGTTACCCTGTTTTTAATGACGGCAATGCTTCCATCTCTTTTTGCTAACCCACTTTCTTCTGGTCCTTCAAAAGAGATTGTAAGCTTCGATCCTGTCTTCAGTAAGCAAGACAAAAAAGTAAAAATGCAATTTATTAACTGGGATTTGAACGAGGTTTATATCGTCGTTCTCGATTCAAAAAATAGAGAGGTTTACCGCGAGAACTTAAAAGGTGAATTCTCAATTTCTAAGGTATTTAATTTCGACACTGCCTATTCAGACACTTATCGCATTCGTGTTTATGATAACGGATTACAGTTCGAAGAAAAGTTTACAGTTCAATAGTCTTCTGTAATGTTTAGTTAGTTTAGTTAAAAAGCCCTGCAGTGCAGGGCTTTCTTCTTTTCTACTATTTAATCAATTTATAAGATCGGCTAACAAAAGCTGCAAGGGCTTCTCCTTTGAGTAAGCCTTTTGACAATTTGGCCAAATCTAAGGCCTGATGAATTAGGCTTGACTTTTGTTCAGTATCCTCAGTATCTAAAATGTGTTGAGCGATTTCTGAATTGGTATTGACAACTAAATTATACATATCTGGCATTGAGCCCATTCCCATCATACCACCTCCACCGGTTTGCTGCATGTCTTTCATACGACGCATAAATTCTGGTTCTGTGAGCATAAAGGCATCTGAATTGCTATCAAGCGCCTCTAATTGAATGATGAACCCCTGTTCTTTTAATTGGGCTTCAAGGGTAGATTTTAGCGTTTCTTGTTGCTCTTCTGAAAGTTTCGAAACTTGATTTTCTTCTTTTTGAATCAGTTTTTCAATGCTGTCACTGTCAACTCTTGCAAAACTGAATCCGTCTTTCTGTTGCTCAATTTTTTGAATTAAATGCGGTACAATAGGAGAGTCTAACAATAATACTGTGTAACCCTTTTCTTTAGCCTTCTCGATATAACTGAACTGCTCTTCTTTGTTAGAGGCATACAAAACAATTGTTTTGCCGTCTTTGTCCTTGTGCAATTCGCCGATTTGGGCTTGCAATTCTTCCCAAGTCAGATAAGTGTCATCTACAGTAGGGTAAAGCGCGAACTTTTCTGATTTCTCGTAAAATTTATCTTCAGTGAGCATACCGTACTCTATAACCACCTTTATGTCGTTCCATTTAGCTTCAAAATCAGCACGATCTTTTTTGTATAAACTAGCGAGCTTATCTGCCACCTTGCGAGTGATGTAAGAGGTGATTTTCTTCACACTGCTATCTGATTGCAGGTAAGATCTAGAAACATTTAAAGGAATGTCAGGAGAGTCGATCACTCCTTTTAGCATGGTGAGGAATTCTGGTACAATTCCCTCAACATTATCCGTGACAAACACTTGATTTTGATAGAGTTGTATACGGTCCTTTTGCAGATTGAGATCTTGACTGAGCTTTGGGAAGTACAAGATTCCAGTTAAATTAAAGGGATAGTCTACATTTAAATGTATGTTGAACAGCGGTTGTTCAAATTGCATCGGATATAATTCTCTGTAAAAAGAGGAGTAGTCTTCAGCTTTTAAATCTGCCGGCTTTTTAGTCCAGGCAGGAGAAGTGTTATTTATAATGTTATCTACTTCTTGTGTTGGTGCTGCATCTTCTTCTTTTGCTCCTTCGGGTTTTTCAAGCGTTTCAGTGCGTGTGCCAAACTTAATTGGAACAGGCATAAACTTGTTGTACTTGTTGAGGAGTTCGGTAATTTTAGCGTCTTCTAAAAAGTCTTTTGCGTCTTTGGCAATGTGAAGAATAATTTCTGTACCTCTTTCTGTTTTATCACTAGGATTTAATTCAAATTCTGGTGAACCGTCGCATGACCAGTGAACTGCAGCATCATCTTTGTAGCTTTTTGAAATGATTTCAACTTTGTCTGCAACCATAAAGGCCGAGTAAAATCCTAAACCAAAATGACCGATTATACCGCTGTCTTTAGCACTGTCTTTGTATTTATCTAAGAACTCCTCGGCGCCTGAAAAAGCGACTTGGTTGATGTATTTTTTAATTTCCTCTTCATTCATACCAACGCCTTGGTCGATAATTCGAATTTGTTTTTTCTTTTTATCGACTTTAATCTCAATCTGAGGAGTACCGTATTCAACCTTTGCTTCTCCAATATCACATAGGTGCTTTAACTTTAAAGTGGCATCTGTGGCATTTGAAACGAGTTCTCGCAAAAAAATCTCTTGATCACTGTAAAGAAATTTCTTGATTAGGGGGAAAATGTTGTCTACTGAAACATTTATTTTTCCTTTTTCCATAAAATCTGTTTTTAAATTGAATTTTAAAAATTTTAACTACATAGGTCAAAAAGGGTACCAATACTGACTTTTATGACATTATGACACCACTTATTCGAATCTCTAAATGTTAAAATTTACATTTTGTTTATCTTTTATTTGGAAAAACTAAACAAAATTGTATATTTGAAGTGTTGAGTAAAGCTTTGCTATGAAAGAGAAAGTTCTCAACAAATTTGTTTATTTATTGGTTAGGTTGTTGAGAGCGTCGTTCACTTGAATTGCGCTCTCTTTTTTTTGTAGAAGCCTGTAAATTGTGTTTAATGAAATATTACCTTTGTCTAAACACAAATGACTTATGAAATCTGAATTAAAATCAAGGATTGCCGAAGCCTACACCAAAGAAGTGCTGTCCTCTGAACTTTTTCCCAAGTCGATTTATGCATTTTGCCAAAAGCACGATTTCAATGAAAATGAATTCTATGAGGTATTTGCTTCGCTTGATGCCGTAAAAAATTACATCTGGGTAGCTTTTCACAAAAATTGTAAAAAAGTACTGAAGAAGAATAAATCCTTCAGTAAATACGATTCGAAAGAAAAGTTTTTGGCTTACTTGTTTTCTTACTTCGAATTGTTGACCCTGAACCGTTCTTATGTACTATATGTTTTAAATGAGGGTCATTCATTAGAACGCCTTAAAAACTTAAAGCAACTTAAAGACTTTAGAACACACTATTTGACTTTTGTGAAAGACACAGTGCTGTCCAATGAAAATGAGTCGAAAATTCAAGAACTAAACGACAAATTATTTTCTGAGGGAACTTGGGTTCAGTTTTTAATTTTATTAAAGTTTTGGATAGAAGATCAGTCTCCAAAATTCGAAAAGACCGATATCGCTATTGAAAAGTCAGTTCAAGCAGTTTTTGATTTATTGCAATCGAACCCTTTAGAAAAATGGATTGATTTAGGAAAATTCATGGTTAAGGAAGGATTTAAGCTATAATCGATTAGATGAAAAGTATTGATTCTATTCCAGTTTCAAAGATGCAAAGAGCCTCGAAATTGGTAGGTACAGGTGTCAAAATCGGCGCAAACTATCTCAAATACTACGGAGAAAAATTAATTGATGCAGAACGAGCAGAAGAAAAGCTGAATCAAGATAATGCCGACGACATTTACAATACCTTAAAATCGCTTAAAGGCAGTGCTCTAAAATTAGCGCAAATGCTCAGTATGGAGCGCAATATTCTTCCAAAAGCATACGTAGACAAGTTTTCTTTAGCTCAGTTTAGTGTTCCCCCTCTTTCGGGTCCATTGGTGCGTAAAACACTTAAAAAACATTTGGGTAAAACCCCAGAGGAATTATTTGATGAGTTCTCAGAAGAGGCTATTAGTGCCGCAAGCATTGGCCAAGTGCATCTCGCGGTAAAAAACAACAAACGATACGCCGTCAAAATTCAGTATCCTGGAGTTGCAGAGAGTATAGGTAGTGACCTGGCTCTTGTCAAACCTATAGCTTCAAAAATGTTCAATATCAAAATGAATGAAGCTGAGCAGTATTTTACTGAGGTCGAAAAGAAATTATTAGAAGAAACAGATTACCAAATTGAATTACAGCAAAGCATTGAAATGAGCGAAGCTTGCGCTAAAGTTCTCGATATCAAGTTTCCTAAATACTATCCTGAGTGGTCATCAAAAAAGGTGCTTGTAATGGATTTTATGAAAGGCAAACCACTTGGCGCCTATGTTCAAAAGAATAAATCATCTCAGGCAGACCGCAATGCAATAGGTCAGACCTTGTGGGATTTTTATATGTTTCAAATACACGGTTTGCGCAAAGTGCAGGCCGATCCTCATCCAGGTAAC